>WBZO01000087.1_pt2 | contig 201928 bp, 196 predicted proteins | sample 5204261 | NCBI WGS metagenome assembly WBZO01 (sample SAMN12412400, study PRJNA552823) | activated sludge metagenome | isolation source: activated sludge from anammox sidestream of wastewater treatment plant... | place: USA: North Carolina | collected 2017-09
TGCCAGTTCGGACCGCACGCAAAGCTCATTCGCGTTTGCTGTTGCGCGCGGTCCCGCGGATCGGTCTCGCCGCCTTTGTGCTGCTGGTCGGCGCGCGCCATACCCATAACGCGATCGCCAACGGCGACACCCGCACCATCTCGTTTCATCACCTGCACACCGGCGAGGAGATCACCGTCACCTTCAAGGTGAACGGCCGCTACGACCCGGCCGCGCTGAAGAAGATCGACTGGCTGATGCGCGACTGGCGGCGCAACGAATCGATCACGATGGAGCCGCACCTGATCGACCTGATCTGGGAGGTGCATCGCGACGTCGGCGGCAAGGGCGCGATCAGGATCGTGTGCGGCTATCGCGCGCCGGCGACCAACTCGATGCTGCGGCGGCGCTCCAGCGGCGTCGCGCAGAACAGCCTGCACACCACCGGCAAGGCGATCGACTTCTATATCGCCGGCGCCAATCTCGACGACCTGCGCGCGGCGGGGCTTCGCCTGCAGCGCGGCGGCGTCGGCTTCTATCCCGGCTCCGGCTGGCCGTTCGTGCACATGGATGTCGGCAGCGTGCGCCACTGGCCGCGGATGACCTACGAGCAGCTTGCGAAAGTGTTCCCGGACGGGCGCACCGTCCATGTCCCGAGCAACGGCCAGCCGCTGAAGAATTACGCGCTGGCGCTCGCCGATCTCGAAAAGCGCGCCAGCATGCGCAACGCGCCTGCGCCGAGGACCATGGCGGTCGCCGGCCTGTTCGGCTTCGGCAAGGCGAAGGAGCGCGACGAGGACGAACTCGCCAGCGTTCCGGCTGCGCCTGCGCGGCCCATCCCGCCGGCCGCCGTCGCCGCCGCACCGAAGCCGGCCGCAGCGCCCGCCCCGCTCCAGACGGCGATGATCCCGATGCCGAGAATCCGCCCGGCCGCCCCGGTCCAGACCGCGGTGGCGCCCGCGGCTCCCGCCCTCTCGCCTGCGAAACCCGCGCGGCCCGCCACCTATACGGTCGCCGCCGCCACGCCCAACACCGTCATCGAGCAGCGCGGCTACTGGCAGGGCCAGCCCGAGGCGCCGATCGAAAGCTCCGCCGCCCGCCGCCGCAACGAGACGGCCGCGCCGCTCGCGACCGGCACGATCGGCACAATCGGTCCCTGGACACGCGAGCAGCCGCCGGGCGAGGTCGCGATCGCCTATGCCTCGCCCTACGAACCGAAAGCCACGGCGGCTCCCGCGCGCACCGCGCCGGCCGCGCGCGCCGCCCCCGCCGGTCTTGCCGTTCCGCGCTCGGCCGCCGTCGCCGCCGGCCAGACGGTCGCGCTCAAGGGCACGCCCGAGCAGCCCTCCGTCGTCGCCCATGCCTCGCTGCCGAAGACCGTCACTGGCCGCGCCGCCGACGAGCCCTGGCTGCGCGCCTTGATCGCGACCCCGAGCGTGCAGGCCTACATGACGACCACGATCTACGGCGCGCCCGACTATCGCGCGCTGCAGCCGCTGCTCGCGCCGCCGGCCGCGCCGGTTGCGATGTCGTTCTCGGCCGATCCCTATCAGGGCATGAGCCATGCCCGCTTCACGGGCCCGGCGGTGGTGTTCCTGGCGTCGGCTTTCGCGCCGGCGCAGACCGCGCTGCGCTGATTATCGCCCGAGACGGTATCCACAGAAAACGCGTCAAAACAAAAAGCTGGAGCCCCTGCTTTGATTCCATCAAAGCAGGAAAGGCTCTAGTTCTTCAGCATGCCGAGTGCGTGCATGTAGGTCTCCAGGATCGCTTCCTGCTCCTCGCGCTCGGTCTTCTCCATCTTGCGCAGCTTGACGATGGTGCGCAGCGCCTTGACGTCGAAGCCGTTCACCTTGGCCTCGGCGAAGACATCGCGGATGTCGTCGGCGATCGCCTTCTTCTCCTCCTCCAGCCGCTCCACGCGCTCGATGATCGCCTTGAGCTGATCCTTGGCGAACCGGGTCGCGGGCTGTTCCTTGGCTTCGGCGGTGGCGGGCATTGAACGAAACTCCTCATGACGGCGGGCGCGTCGCACCTCGCGGTCAGAGGTTTCGTAACTGAGGGCCGCTGCGTCAAGAAGACGGGCGCCGAAGCGCCCGTCATTCACAGGCCGTTTGCCTGCCTGTAGAAAACGCTTGCAAGCGGCTCTGCCCGCTACGTCACGTAGCTGCCGATCAGAAGCGCGAGCACGATGACCGCCACGGCCGAGATCGCCCATACCTGCCAGGCTTCCATGCCGCGGAAGGTGAAGGAGCCTCGGGTGAAATGGTCGACATTCCTAGTCCGGTTCCGATCCGGGTTTCGCGTTGCCATGTCTGCCTCCTGCATGTCCGTCGCCGCAACGGGGGCGCGGCGCATACCCGACAACGAAAGCGATGTCGTGGCGTTCCTGCGGTACGATGCTGTTCCGGGGGAACCTTGCGCCGGTCATCGGTCCAGCGATCGCGGACTTGTCGCCCGCGACACGCTCCCCACCGCCGGCAACCACGAGCGGACAGGACAGGCGCAGTGGCACCCCAGCCTCAACTTCGGTGACGTATCCCTTTTGCCGGAGCAGGCATTCATTCCGAGAGCGTCATGCACCGGCGGCGTCGGTGCTTCAGCGTCGCTGCAGGCGGCGGATCGCGGCGTCGAGCGCAGACAGGAACGTGGAACGATCCTTCGTCGCGAACGGACGCGGCCCCGACGTCTCGCCGCCGGCGGAGCGCAAGTCGCTCATCAGGTTTCGCATTGCGAGCGCGGCGCCGATGCTGTCGGCGGTGAACACGCGGCCATCGGGGCCGATCACAACGGCGCCCGCCTTGACGCAGCGCGCCGCCAGCGGAATGTCGGCGGTGACGACGATGGTACGGGCGCCGGCGCGTTCGGCGATCCAGTTGTCGGCCGCGTCGGGCGCATTGCCTGCCGCCACGCGTTCGACCATTGGATCGGCCGGAATGCGAAGATAGCCCTGCGCCACGACCGCAACCGGCACGCGGCAACGCCCGGCGACCCGGTAGACTTCGTCCTTGACCGGGCACGCATCGGCATCGACGAAAATGCGCACGGCGTCGGCTTGCGGCATGGTGGAGATCCCGTTCCGGTGCAGGTTCACGCAAAGAAGGGCTGCCCGCCGGGCAGCCCTTCCATTGTCAGACCGCAGCCCGGATTTCGGACCGTCACGGCCCGCGCACGATCACGCGAGACGGCCCTCGATCGAGGGTCCAGTTCCGAAGCTCCGCGCCTGCGGCGAGAGACAATGAGACACTGGATCACCTCCTTTCGGTTGTTGACGATGAAAATCAATGTAAGCGGCCAATCGAGATTCGCAATGTGTTTCGAGGCGACAGCCGATCCGGGCGGCGCGAGGTTGACGACCGGGGCGCCCGTATTGTCGCCGCCGACTTGAGTCCCGGGACGCCAGCGTGAGACAATTGGCACCTGGATTGTCCGGCGGACTTCATCCAGGAAAGACAACGTTCGCGGCATCGACTGCCGCGCAACCGGGATCGCGGGCACACCCGCAGGCCAGGAGCGAAAAAATATGCTTTGGATCGACATGCCGACGGCGCAGGATATTTCGCTACTCAATTCAATCCGCGCGGACGCTTGCGTATCAATCTACCTTCCGACCACGCCTTTGACGCAGCACGTCGGCGCCAGCCAAATCGCCTTCCGCAACGCCGTCACGGAAGCGAGCGGCCAATTGCAGGAGGCCGGCCTGGACAAGCGCCGGCTCGCAGCGCTGCTGGCTCCGCTCGACGAGCTTGCCGACGATGACGAGTTCTGGCGCTTCCAGGCCAACAGCCTCGCCGTGCTGGCAACGCCGGATTCGATGCGCTCGTTCCGGCTTGCGAACAAATTGTCCGGCATCGTGGAAGTGTCTGACCGGTTCCTGCTCAAGCCGCTGTTGCGCGCGGTCACGTTTCCGCACCACGCGTTCGTGATTGCAATCTCGGAAAACGCCGTGCGCCTCGTGGAATTTGCCGCCGAGCTTCCCCCGCAGGCCGTAAAAGTGCCCGACCTGCCGCGCAGTGCGGCGAGCGCGGCCGGCAAATCCAGCCTGAACGACTCAGCGCCGATGCGGCGCGTGCAGGGCGCCGAAGGTCAGAACATGCGCCTCATCCAGTATGCCCGCAAGGTCGACGCCGCCCTCAAGCCGGTCCTGCGCGCGGCCAACGCGCCGCTGCTCATCGCGGCGACCGAACCGATGGCATCGATCTTCCGGTCGTTTTGCTCGGCGCACACCCTGCTCCCCGGTACCATTGCAACGAGCCCCGACCGAATGACCGAAAAGGAGCTCGCGGACGCTGCGCGCCCCGTTCTCGATGCTCATTATGCGAGCGAAATCGCGGAATTTCACAAGCTTTACGACGTCCGCAAAAAGCAGGGGCGCGCTACATCCGACATCGCCAGTGCGGCGCGCGCGGCCACCTTCGGCGCGATCCAGACGATCCTCGTCGATATGGACAACGTGGTGCCGGGCAAAGTCGACGAGGAGAGCGGCGCGGTCACCTTTGCCGAACGTGCGGGCGCCGATTCCTACGGCGTCGTCGACGAGATTGCCGGCCGCGCGCTGGCGACCCATGCCCGCGTCCTCGCCGTGCGCAAGAGCGATTTGCCGGAACGCGGCGATCTGGCCGCCATCCTGCGCTATCCGGTTTGAGGCGGACCGATGGTCAGCGATCGAAGTGTGCAAAGCTTGCGTCTATCCGCGCGCGCGAGCGCGCGTGGCGAGACGCCGCGGGCGGACGCCTCGCGCTTGAAGGTTTCGATCCAGTTTGCGAAATCGCCGCCGCAGGGCGCCGCTGCGAGTGGAAACGACAGCGTGCAAACAAGCGCGGCGACAGCCGCCGCCAGGCCGCGCGTCCGTGCTTTCACATGCTCTCCTCCGCCCCGGCCGGGGGGCGTTCAGTGGCGGCGCGATTTGTCGAATACGGCCTTCTGCGCCGGCGTCGCCTCTTTCTGGAACTTCGCGCGCCATTCGTCGTAGGGCATGCCGTAGACAATCTGGCGGCTTTCGTCCTTGCTCATGGCGAGGCCTTTCGCGTCGGCGGCCTCCTTCATCCAGTTGGACAGACAATTGCGGCAGAATCCGGCAAGGTTCATCAGGTCGATATTCTGCACGTCGCTACGCTCGCGCAGGTGTGCGACGAGGCGCCGGAAGACGGCGGCTTCGAGTTCGGTTTGGGTTTTTTCGTCCATGCCGGGGCTCCTGTCGTTGCGGGGAAGATAGGCGCGCCATGCCCGCCTTGCCATAGGCCGAGGCCGCACGACGCCGTCCCGGCCGCAGGCGAAGCCCGCGAGCGGGCCGCACGTCATCCCGGCCGTTCGCAAAAGCGAAGGAGCCGGGGTCGCTTTCAAACGTAACGGGATCGCATTCGACTGCAATTCGGAAAGCAGTCCCGGCATTCGCTCGGCCGGGACGACGATCAGCGCGGCGCACGGGCCTCATCCTTCGGGACACGGCCTGCGTCCGCTCCTCGGGATGAGGCGGATTGAGCATCCTGTGCGCGACGCGTGGCGCTCGCCACCCTCTCCCCAAGGCGAGATGGCCGGGATCAGAACGGATAGGGATGCGGTCCGGTCTGGATCGTGATCCAGCGCAGCTCGGTGAATTCGTCGATCGCCGCCTTGCCGCCGAAGCGCCCGTAGCCCGACGCCTTGGTGCCGCCAAAGGGCATCTGGCCTTCGTCGTGCACGGTCGGCGCGTTGATGTGGCAGATGCCGGACTGGATGCGTTTGGCGACGGCGAGCGCGCGCACCACGTCGCGGCCGAACACCGAGGCCGAGAGGCCGTATTCGGTGTCGTTGGCGACGCGGATCGCCTCCTCGATATTCTTGACGCGCACGACCGGCTTCACCGGGCCGAACGACTCTTCCGTGTAGATGCGCATCGCCGGAGTGACGCGATCGACGACGGTGGCGCTCACCACCGTGCCCTTGAATTCGCCGCCGACCGCAACGCGCGCGCCCCTGGCGACCGCGTCGTCGAGCAGTTCCTTGTTGCGCGCGGCCGCTTCCTTGCTCACCAGCGAGCCGAGCACGACATGCCCGCGCGGATCGCCGTGCGGCAGCGACTTCGCCTTGGCGGCGAATTTCTCCATGAAGGCGTCGGCGACCTTCTCGTCGACGATAATGCGTTCCGTCGACATGCAGATCTGGCCCATATTGGCGAAGCAGCCGAACGCGGCCGCCTTCACCGCCTCGTCGAGATCGGCGTCGTCGAGGATGACCATCGGCGCCTTGCCGCCGAGTTCGAGCAGCACCGGCTTGAGATGACGCGCGGCATGCCCGGCGATGATGCGGCCGACTTTGGTCGAACCGGTGAAGTTCACACGCCGCACCGCCGGGTGCGCGATCAGCGTCTCCACAATCTTCGCCGCGTCGGCCGGCGCGTTGGTCACGACATTGACGACGCCGGCGGGCAAGCCCGCCTCGCGCATGATCTTGCCGATCAGGCTGTGGGTGGCGGGACAGGTCTCCGACGCCTTGAGCACGACCGTGTTGCCGCAGGCGAGCGGCATGGCGATCGCGCGCACGCCGAGAATGACCGGGGCGTTCCACGGCGCGATCCCGAGGCACACGCCGGCCGGCTGGCGCACCGCCATCGCGAAGCTGTTGGGCTTGTCGGAGGGGATCACCTCGCCCGCGACCTGCGTCGTCATCGCGGCCGCCTCGCGCAGCAGGCTTGCGGCGAAGTGCGTGTTGAAATGCCCCCAGGGTCCGATGGCGCCGCACTCCGCCGTCATCAGCTCGGAGAATTCCGCGCCGCGCGCGTCCATCAGGTCGGCGGCCTTGAGCAGCAGCATACGCCGCTCGGTCGGACCCTTGGCCGACCATTCCGGGAAGGCCGCGGCGGCCGCATCGGCGGCGGCGACGGCATCCTCGACGGATGCGGCGGCCGCGCGCGTGGCGATCTCGCCGGTGAACGGATCGATGCGGTCATAAGTGCGCCCGCCCGCAGCGGCCGGTTCGCGCTCGCCGATCATCAGGTTGACATGCTTCATGACACTCTCCTGTCGGGATGTGTTCGTGGCCGCCGCCGCCGGCGGCGCGATGTGGATTTCGCCGCCGAGATAGGCGCGCTGCACGGCCGGATCGTTGCGCAGCACAGCGGCACTGCCTTCGCCGACGATGCGTCCCGATTCGATCAGATAGCCGCGATCGGCGATTTTCAGGCTCTGCTTGGCATTCTGCTCGACCAGCAGCACGCCGACGCCGCGCTCGCGGATGCGCGCGAGCGCGGTGAACAATTCGGTGCACATGATCGGCGCCAAGCCGAGCGAAGGCTCGTCGAGCAGAAGGATTTCGGGCGCCGTCATCAGCGCGCGGCCGATCGCCACCATCTGCTGCTCGCCGCCGCTCATGGTGCGCACCTGCTGGCCGAAACGCTCCTTCAGGCGCGGAAACAGCGAGACGAGATAATCGAGATTTTCGGCTTCGGCGGCGCGGGCGCGCTTCGCATAGGCGCCCATCGCGAGATTTTCGCGTACGGTGAGCTCGCCGAAAATCCCGCGCCCCTCCGGCACCAGCGCAAGCCCGGCCTCGACGATTTCGCGCAGCGAAAGATCGCCGAGATCGCGGCCGTCGAGCGTGCGCCGCGCCATGGGCAGCGGCTGCACGAGGCCGGCAAGCGCTTTCAGAAGCGTGGTCTTGCCCGCGCCGTTGGCGCCGAGAATGGTGACAATCTCGCCGCGCCCGATCGAAAGCGCGACGTCGGACAGCGCGCGGTGCTTGCCGTAGGCGACGGAGAGGCGCTCGATCTCAAGCATCGGCCTCTCCGAGATAGGCGCGCACGACTTCCGGGTCGGCCAGCACGGTCGTGGGCGGGCCGTCGGCGATCTTGCGGCCGGCATTCATGACGACACAGCGCCCGCACAGCGAGCGGATCGCGTCCATCACATGCTCGACCAGGATGACGGTAAGACCGGAATCCTGCAGCGAGCGGATCAGCGCGATGCCTTCGCCGAGTTCGGTCGGGTTGAGGCCGGCGAGCCATTCGTCGAGCAGCAGCAGGCCCGGTTCAAGCGCGAGCGCGCGCGCAAGCTCGAGCCGCTTCTGGTCGATGTAGGTGAGCTGGTCCGCGTTCAGGCCACCCTTGCCGCCGAGCCCGACGCGTCCGAGCAGCGTCTCGGCGGCTTCCGCCGCTTCCGCGCCCCAGAGCGGACGCTCGCGATGGGCGAGCGCGGCGGTGACGTTTTCGGCGACGCTCATCGTCGGAAGAACGCGCACAAGCTGGAAGGTGCGCGCGACGCCGAGCCGGGCGATCCGGTAGGGATTGAGACCCGCGATCGACTGGCCCCTGAAGAACAGCCGCCCGCCGTCGGGCTGCAGCGCGCCGGAGACCAGATTGAGCACCGTGGTCTTGCCCGACCCGTTGGGGCCGATCAGGCCGACAATCTCGCCCGGCCTGATCGAGAATGTCAGATCGTCGACGGCGACGAGCCCGCCGAAATTCTTGCGCAGCCGGTCGGCGACCAGCAGCGCATCCTGCATCTGCGGATCGGACAGCGTTTCGGTCAGCGTCGGGCGGTGCCAGTATTTCCAGGCAAGACCGGCGACGCCCTGCGGCAGAAAATAGACGATCACGATGAAGGCGAGGCCGAGCAGGATACTGAAATGGTTCGGAAAATTCGCCGACAGGATTTCGAACAGGAAGACCAGCGGCACCACGCCGAAGAGCGGGCCGAACAGCGTGCCGACGCCGCCGAGCAGCGCCATGATCACGACCTGGAACGACAGCATCGGATTGAACGCGATCGCCGGATCGATATAGGTCCAGCGCGGCGCCATCACCGCGCCGGTCACCGTCATGAAAAAGGCCGAGACCGCAAACAGCGTGAGCTTGGCGCGCGTGGTGTCGATGCCGGCGTGACGGGCGACGGTCTCGTCCTCGCCGATCACGCGCAACGCAAGGCCAAGCCGCGAGCGCCCGATCAGCCAGCCGGCCGCAAACACCAGCACCGCCAGCACCAGCAACTGCCAGTAGATCTGGTTCTGCGTGATGTCGACAAAGACGTAGCGGCCGACCGAACGGTGAATATTGACCTCGTACCAGGTCACGAGCTGACGGATGAGTTCGGCGAGGCCGAAGGTAAAGATGACGAAATAGATACCCGACAGCCGCAGCGTCGACAGCCCGACGACGAGCGCGATCGCAACGCCGATCGCGGCGGCTGTCAGCAGCACCAGCGGCCACGGTAAAATCTCGCCGACCACCGCGACGGTGTAGGCGCCGATGCCGAAGAACGCCACGGTGGCAAGCGAGATATAGCGCGTCGGCCCGGAGAACAGCGCCCAGGCGGTCGCCAGCACGGTGAAATAAAGCAGCGTGATGCCGAGCGCGAGATAATAGCCGCTGGCATAGAACGGGAAGATCGCGGCCAGCGCGAGCACGGCCGCGCCGGCCGCCGGCCATCTGACGCGATGCAGGTTCAACGCGCGGGCCTCCCGAACAGGCCGGTCGGCCGCACCAGAAGCACGATCAGGAACAGCGCGAAGGTGACCGCAAGCGTCAGCCCCGGATCGACGAGGCGGGCGACGAAGGTCTCGGCCAGGCCGAGCAGCAGCCCGGCGGCCAGCGCGCCGACCAGATTGCCGACACCGCCCATGATGATGACGATCAGCGCCTTCATCGTGAACATGACGCCCATCGCCGCACTGAAGGTCAGGAACATCGAGACCAGCACACCGCTCGCCGCCACGAGCGCGCCACCAAGCGCGAAGGCGAAGGCGGACGCCATGCGCACGTCGATGGCGCACAGTTCCGCCGAGACCGGATTGACCGCGACCGCGCGGATCGCGGTGCCGGCGCGGGTGCGCGTGAGCGCAAGATAGATGGCAACCCCGATCGCCGCCGCGAACACGAGCGCCAGCAGCCGGTTGAGCGCGATCGTGGAGCCGAGCACGGTGAGCGGGATGGAGAGATAGGAGAAGCTGTAATATTGCCCGCCGAACAGGACGAGCATGACGCCCTGCACGACGAAGAGAAGGCCGAAGGTCGCAAGGATTGAATCGACCTCGAGCATGTCGCGGTTCCTGGCGCGCCGCACCAGCGGCGTCAGGATCAGGATATAGACCGCCCAGTTGATGGCGAAGGCCAGCGGCGCGATCACCAGCAGGCCGATCAGCGGGCTCACCATCAGGCCGGTGAACAGCCAGTGCGTGCTGAAGGCCGCGGCGATGAGGAACTCGCCGTACGACAGGTTCATGATGCGGGCGACGCCGTATTGCAGCGTGAGCCCGAGCGCGGTCAGCGCGTACATGCCGCCGAGGATCAGCCCCGACAGGACGATGTCGATCGACAAACCCATCACGCCACTCGTTCGACGCAGATCATGGGAGAGAATCCGCGGCGGCTTTCGCCGCCGCGGAGGATGCCGTCAGCTCGGCGACTTCCAGGTCGGCTTGGGAACGACCGGCTGGCGCGCGCCGTCATACTTCGTCGGCGCGAGACCGTAGAACTCGCCGTTCTGCCACTGCCCGACCCACCACACCACCGGCATGATGTTGTTCTCGAGCTTGATCTTGCCCATGATGGTGTCGAAGGTTCCGGTCTGGATTTCCTTCATCACCGCCGCGCGGTCGATCTTGCCGACGCGCTCGATCGCCTGCTGCAGGATCTGCAGGCTGACATAGGTGACCGGGCTCGCCCAGCGGTCCGGCTCCTTGCCGGTCGCCTCGACGTGACGCTTGAGATAGTCCTTGAGCGCGGGCGAATCCGCGTTCCAGCCGCCGACGCCCATCACGCCCTCGGCATTGGCGCCGAAGCGCTGCTTGTAGAGCGGGAAGGCGGTGCCGACCGCGGTGTAGAACACCTTCGGATTGAAGTTGAGCACGCGCGCGGTCTCGGTGATGCCGATCGTGTCCGGCGGATAGCTGAAGGCGACAAAGGCGTCGGGATTGAGCGCCTGCGCTTCCTTGATCATCGGCTGCAAATCCTGCGTGCCGATCGGATAGGACTTGTCGTAGACGAGCTCGAAGTTCGCCTTCTTGAAGCTGTCGCGCGCGGCGCTCGACAGTTCGACGCCGAACTGGTCGGCGACCGCGACCATGGCAACCTTGGAACCGATCTTGCCGTCCTTGCGCAGCTTGTCGAGCACTTCGACGAGCGAATCGCCGCCGGGCTTCGAGGTGCCGAGGAACCAGAAGCTGTTCGGCCAGCGCCTGGCGAGCTCGGGCGCGCGGTCGGTCGCCGCGGTCACCGCAAGGTGCGGATAGCCGAGGCGGTTGAAGGTCGGGCCGACGGCGAGATTGAGGCCGGTGCTCCAGGGCGGAAGGATGAAGTCGACCTTGTCCTGCGTCGCCAGACGCTCGATCGCCTTGACCGCTTCTTCCGAATTGCTGCGGTCGTCATACTCGACGATCTCGATCGGCACTTTCTTGCCGATCGATTTGAGCATGATGCCGCCGGCGGCATTCACGTCCTTCACCCAGAGCTGGTAATTCGGCAGCGTGGTGATGCTGGCGCCGCCGGTATAGGGACCGGTCTTGGAAATCGCATAGCCGATCCGGATCGATTTGATGTCCTGCGCATCCGCGCTTCCGGGCAGGGCCCAGAACGCGGCTGCCGCGAGCGCGGTCGCGCCCAGTCCGGCAAAACGTTTCAGTCGCATTGTCGTCGTCCTCCCTTGGTTGGTGATTCCGGCGTTCGCCAGCGCCGTCATCCGATCTGCCGACGATCCGCCCGCGACTTGCATGCGGGACGATCGCGCCAGATCGTCAACGGCCCGTCGTGCCGGTCGCGGTTATTGGCGTGCTGCTGCCACGCCGCTGCAAACGCGCGTGCGCAAAGGCCGGCGCGCGATCAGGGCGTTCCATGTCAATGAAATACGGCCGCTGCGGCGAGCGCGCATTCTCGATCCTCCCAGGCGTCCGGACTTCAGTCCGGATTTTTATTCCTTGCAGGCAGCCTAGACCATAATAGTCGGACTACCAACTATATTCCCCGGTGCCGCCGCCGCGCGCCGGCTCTCACCCTTGAGACAAAGTGACGCCGGGAGAAATTTTCTACTATCTTGACCGCTTCGAATGGACGGTCTCCATCGCGCAATGACTTCGACCGCAGCGTCTGCCGGCAACCCGCAACGTCCTATGGTGCTCGCGTCCGCAGCACTCGTGCTGGGCGCCGTGGCGATGGGCGCATCGCCGATTTTCGTGCGTCTGGCCGATGTCGGGCCTTATGCCAGCGCATTCTGGCGCTGCGCGCTCGCGTTGCCGTTTCTGGCGCTTTGGGCGATGCGCGAGAACGGCGGGATCGCGGCGGCGGCGCGCGGCGTCGACAAGGCGGTGCTGCTGTCAGGCCTGTTCTTCGCCGGCGACCTGTTCTTCTGGCACCTGTCGATCCTTGCGACGACGGTTGCAAATGCAACTTTCTTCGCGACGACCGCACCGATCTGGGTTGCGCTCGGAGCATGGCTGTTTCTGCGCGAAGCGATCCGCGCACGCACGCTTGGCGGCATCGCGCTGTGCATCCTGGGCGGCTTCGCGCTCGTCGGTCAGTCGGTCGGCTTTGCACCGCAGCGCCTGCAGGGCGACCTGTTCGGGCTGATCACGGCGATCTTCTTCGGCTGCTACATGCTGACCATCCGAGCCGCGCGCGCGCGGCTCGGCGCGGGACAGCTCGCCTTCGTGTCGACCGCGATCACGACCGTCGTGCTGTTCGTCGTCGCGCTTGCGCTTGAGCCGACGATCTTGCCGCAATCGCTCCGCGGCCTGCTGGCCTTGCTTGCGCTCGCGCTCGTCTCGCAGGTCGGCGGACAGGGATTGCTCGCGGTCGCGCTCGGCAGCCTGCCGGCGACATTCTCCTCGCTCGTCATCTTCCTCGAAGCGATCGCCGCCGCGGCACTCGCCTGGCTCATCCTCGGCGAAGCGCTCGGGCCGCTGCAATGGCTCGGCGGCCTGCTCATCCTCGGCGGCATCTATGTGGCGCGCCCGCGCCGGCGCGCGGAAACCGGAGTGGCGCTATGAGCGACGCGCAGCGCGAACTGCTCGACCGTCTGTTCGCGGATGCGGTCGCGGCTGCCCACCCGGCGGGACGCCTGCCGAAACTTCTGCCGCCGCCGCCCTCGCGCGGACGTCTCGTCATGCTGGCCGCCGGCAAGGCGGCGGGCGCGATGACCGAAGTCGCCGAGAACCATTATCTCGACACGCTCGGCCTTCCCCCCGGCCGCATGGCCGGCATCGCGGTGGCGCGCCACGGCTACGTACGACCGACCCGCGTCGCCGCGATGATCGAAGCCGGCCATCCGGTGCCCGACGAAGCAAGCCTCACCGCCGCCGCGCGCGCCCTCGCGCTCGCGGAGACGGCGGACGCTTCCGATCTCGTTCTCGTGCTGATGTCGGGCGGCGCGTCGGCCAACTGGATCGCGCCGGCACAGGGGCTCGCGCTCGCCGAGAAGCAGGCGGTCACGCGCGCGCTGCTGCGCTCGGGTGCCAATATCGGCGAGATCAACACCGTGCGAAAGCATCTCTCGCGCATCAAGGGCGGACGACTCGCGCGCGCGGCGTTCCCCGCCCGCGTGGTCACGCTCGCGATCTCCGACGTGCCGGGCGACGACCCCGACACGATCGGTTCGGGACCCACGGTGCCCGACCGCTCGACGCTTGCCGACGCGCGCGCGATCGTGACGCGCTATCGTCTCGATCTCTCGGAGGCGGTGCACCGCGCGCTCGCCGATCCGCACAACGAAACGCCCAAGCCGGGCGACCCGGTCTTCGCCAACACCGAATTTCATCTCGCCGCGCGCCCGGCCGACGCTTTCGCGGCCGCCGGGGAGACCGTGCGCCGCGCCGGCTACGAATATGTGTTTCTCGGCGAGCGCGTCGAAGGCGAGGCGCGCGAGGTGGCCGCCGCCCATGCCCGCCTCGCCCGCGAGCTGCAGGCGCAGGGCAAGCGCGCCGCCATCCTCTCGGGCGGCGAACTCACCGTCACGATGACCGGCCGCGGCCGCGGCGGGCCCAACCAGGAATATGCGCTGGCGCTCGCAATCGCGCTCGAGGGCACGCGCGGCATCGCGGCACTCGCCGCCGACACCGACGGCACCGACGGCGGCGGCGGCTCGGCCGAGGACCCCGCCGGCGCCCGCGTCGACGGCACAACCGCCGCGCGCGCACACGCGCGCGGTCTCGATCCGGCCGCCTTTCTCGCCGACAATGATTCGACCGGCTTTTTCGCAGCCCTGGGCGCCCTGCTCACCCCCGGCCCAACATTCACAAACGTCAATGATTTCCGTGCCATATTGGTCGACAGACCGTAAAATCCTCATGCTTCGGGGCCATGTTCGGATGCCCCGGCCATAACAAACCTGCGAATTGACCCTGTCTTGACCGTGTCCTGGCGATCGTTCCCCATCCTTGCGCTCCGCCGCAGTCTCCTGCTGCCGGCGTTCGCGGCCGGCCTGCTTGCAACCGCGGCCGTGGAACCCGCTTATGCCGATCTGCGCCTGTGCAACAATACGAGCGCGCGCGTGGGGATCTCACTCGGCTACAAGGACAATGAAGGCTGGGTTACCGAGGGCTGGTGGACGCTCAATCCACGCAGCTGCGACACGCTGCTGCGCGGCGGCCTTGTGGCGCGGTACTATTACATCTACGGAATCGACTATGACCGCGGCGGCGAATGGTCGGGTCAGGCCTTCATGTGCACGCGCGACAAGGAATTCACCATCCGCGGCACGCACGATTGTCTGGCGCGCGGCTTCGACCGCACCGGATTTTTCGAGGTCGATACCGGCGAACAGCGGACCTGGACCGTGCAACTGACCGAGACCGGCGAACAGCCGCCTTCCACGTCCGGCTCCCAGACCCAGCCCGCGCCGCCGAACGGTCGCCAGCAGCCTTCGCCCGCACCGATTTCTCCCGCACCCGGCGGACCCGTACGATGAGACGCCTGCGCCGCACCAAGATCGTCGCCACGCTCGGACCCGCCTCCGGCGACCGCGCCGTGATCGAGCGCCTGTTCGAGGCCGGCGCCGACGTCTTCCGCATCAACATGAGCCATACCTCGCATGACCGCATGCGCGAGCTGATCGCCATCCTGCGCGACGTCGAGCGCGCTTGCGGGCGGCCGATCGGGGTCCTTGTCGACCTGCAGGGACCGAAACTGCGGCTCGGCACCTTCGCCGGCGGTCCGGTCATGGTGACGAGGGGTGCGAGCTTCACGCTCGATTCGCAGGACGCACCCGGCGACGCTTCCCGCGTTTTCCTGCCGCATCCGGAAATCCTCGAGGCCGCGCAGCCCGGGCAGACGCTGCTGCTCGACGACGGCAAGGTCCGGCTCATGGCGACGGAAAAAACGCCGGGCCGGCTGGTCACGCGCGTGGAGGTCGGCGGCCGGCTGTCCGACCGCAAGGGCGTGAGCCTGCCGGAAACGATGCTGCCCTTCTCCGCGCTGGCGCCGAAGGACCGCTCCGACCTCGAAGCCGCCCTCGAAGCCGGCATCGACTGGGTGGCGCTGTCCTTCATCCAGCGCCCCGAGGACATCGCCGAAGCGCGCAAGATCACGCGCGGGCGCGCCTCGGTGATGGCCAAGATCGAGAAGCCGCAGGCGGTGCAGCGGCTCGACGAGATCATGGACCTGTCGGACGCGCTCATGGTCGCGCGCGGCGATCTCGGCGTCGAGCTTCCGCTCGAGCGCGTACCCGGCATCCAGAAGCAGATCACGCGCGCCGCGCGCCGCGCCGGCAAGCCGGTCGTGGTCGCGACCCAGATGCTGGAATCGATGATCGCAAGCCCGGTGCCGACGCGCGCGGAGGTCTCCGACGTGGCGACCGCGATCTTCGAGGGTGCCGACGCGGTCATGCTGTCGGCGGAATCGGCGGCCGGCCAGTATCCGGTGGAGGCGGTGACCACCATGGACCGCATCGCGCAGGAGGTCGAAGCCGATCCCACCTACCGCACGATCATCCAGGGCCAGCGCGCCGAACCCGAGCCGACCGGCGCCGACGCCATCGCCGCCGCCGCGCGCCAGATCGCCGAAACGCTCGACCTGTCCGCCGTCATCTGCTGGACCAGCTCCGGCTCGACCGCGCTGCGCATGGCGCGCGAGCGGCCGGAGCCGCCGATCGTCGCCATCTCCCCGAGCGTGGCGACCGGACGCAAGCTGTCGCTGGTGTGGGGCGTGCATTGCGTGATCGGCGAGGATGCGCGCAACCAGGACGACATGGTCGAGCGCGCCTGCCGCATCGCCTTCGCCGAAGGCTTCGCCAAGGCCGGCCGCCGCGTGATCATCCTGGCCGGCCTGCCGCTCGGCACACCGGGCGCGACCAACATGCTGCGGATCGCTTTCGTCGGTGCCGATCACGCCGACGCAACGCCGGTCTGACGGCGGCCGCATGCCGATCCCGGCGGCATCGTCGCCGGCTGCCGCGCGGGCTACGATGCCTGCTCCAGCGGCCACACCTCCACGACGCCATGCGCGACCGCACACGGGGTTCGCGACACCATGTCGATGGCCTCGGCCAGACTGGCCGCTTCAATGATGGCAAAGCCGGCCACCGGCAACGGAGACGCCATGAACGGACCGTCCGTCGTTTCGACCTGACCGGCGTCGGGATTGCGGACCTGAACGGGAGCGCCGGCAATGCCCATCACCGCGCGGGCCGTCCGCAATTTCGTGTCGTGCACGTGGGCTGCGTCGCGTATGGCCGCGGGGGTCCGGTCGTAACCCTCCTGATCTCCATATCCGATCGTCACGAATTTCGGCACGGTCCGTCTCCTGCAATTGTTCGATTGGGGAGCTTGCCTGTGAGCCGTTCATTCTGGACCTGAATTGCGGCAGGGCGGCGCAGACATAGCGCAAGCCGAAGATGGCGCGGCACGTCAGGGAACCTCGAAAAAAGCACCGCCCGTCGCGACGTCAGATGTCGCGGCCGTCGACCTTCTGCGACAGCGTCTTAATGAGATCGGGGACGCGCGGCAGGCGCGGATAGATCTCGATCACGCGGCGATACATGTCGAGCGCGCGCTGGTCCTCGCCGAGATCCTGCATGATCAGCCCGACACCCATGATCGCGCCGAAATGGCGCGGCTCGCGCGCCAGCACCTGCCGCAGGTCGGCGAGCGAGCGGGTGTAATCCTTCTTCTGATAATAGATGGTGGCGCGCCGGTTCCAGGCTTCCGTGTAATCGGGCTTGATCGCGATGATCGCGTCGAGCAGCCGGACGGCGAGATCGAGGTCCTTGCCGTCGACCGCGCTCTTGACGCGCACCATCAGGAGATTGGCGGTGTCGCTCCGGGTGACGAGCCAGCGCGCCCAGATTTTCTGCTCGATCGATTTGGCGCTGTCCTCGTCGGGCGCGACCTTCAGGGCGCCGAACAGGAAATCGAGATTCTCGATACGCTCGGCGCGCTTGGGGGACGGCGCCGCCTCCGGCGGCTCGATCCAGCGTCCCTCCTGCGCGCCGGCGAGACCGGGCGAGAGCAGCACGAGCGCGGCGAGCGCGCCCATCGCGGCGGATTTGAATCGCAGGCGCATGAAAACAGTTTAGCGGCGGACCGGGGCGCGGCAAGCCCGAAGCCGGTCACGGCCGCGCGAGCGGCTGCCACGATTTTGACTGCAAGGAATGCCGGAAAGCCGCGCGACGGCCGAAACCGGCCGGAGCCGTAAGCCTTAAGGGGCAATCACCCTTGAGGGACGATTACCCCTGGCGCGCCTTGAAGCGGCGCTGCGTCTTGTTGATCACGTAGATGCGGCCCTTGCGGCGGACGAGCCGGTTGTCCCGGTGACGGCCGCGCAGCGACTTGAGCGAATTGCGAATTTTCATCGTTTTGACCCTGAATTCGAGCCGGCGGCGCCGAAATGTCCGGAATTGCGCGGGAAACTAGTCGGGGGCGGCTGCGAAGTCAACGCGGGCCGGACCGGCGGTTCCGACGAAAAAGCCCCGCTCCTGAGAGCGGGGCCAGAACCTTGAAATCCAATGGCGAAGCTTACTTCTTCGCGCAGGACGGATCGAAATACACCACCAGCGACTTGTACCACTTGCCGTCGAAGCCGCAGCGCTGGCCGGTGCGGGTCAGGCCGACGCAGGCGCTCTTCTGCCAAGCCCCGGCGGTGCACTTGGCCGGAGCGGCCTTCTTCTTGGCGGCATGGGACGGCGTCGAGAACGAGACAGCCACCACCGCGAGAGCGGCAACGGTCGCGGCTTTTCCAATGATCTTCAGCATGAATGTACTCCCAGCATCATCGAGGTTGAACCCGGTCATCAAGGATTGCATAGAGCCCGTACCGCGACAAGCGGTCGCTCGGCAAACGTCTCAAAAAACGTAATAGTTGCCGAAGCTTAAGGAATATTCAGAAACCGGCGCAAGGCGCTCCGGCCGTGCTCAGCATTTTGGCGGGCACGACGACGTGCCGCTCTGGCAAAAGGCCAGGGTCGGCACGATACTGCGCGGCGGCCGACAGACGGCCACGTTGCACCAGCCGGCGGCGTTGCAGGCCGCGGTGCAAAGCACGACGCCCGGACACGCGGCCTTCGGCGAAGCCGGCTTCTTTTTGGCGGCGAGCGCCGGCGGCGGGGCGGCGAGAACCATCCCGAGCGCAATCAGGCCGGCGGCCAGTCGCATGCTCATCGCCTCTCTCCATGGTTGGCCCGCGATCGCAGCGGCGCGCTCCGGCGCCGTGCCGCAAGCGGCCGTCTGGGCGGCCCGCAGATGCGTCGAAGACTGGCTGGATCAGTGGCGGATGGTGGGCGCGACAGGGATCGAACCTGTGACCCCTACCATGTCAAGGTAGTGCTCTCCCGCTGAGCTACGCGCCCTATCCTGTCGGGATGCTCCCTATATCGGCTCAAGGCAGCCGAAGCAAGAAAGGAGGGCACGCCGGACGCCGGCCGGACGGATCAGGACCGCCTGCCCTTTCGCACCGAGGAAGCGGTCTGCACATGCTGGTGCGTGACGTCGAACATGCGCTCGAGCACGATCGCCTGCAGCCGCGCCGATTCGTCGATATTGCCGTGGTTGAGGCTTGTGTCGCCGGACAGATCGACATTCTGCAGATCGCCCTGGAATCCGGGCCCCGGCGTCACCGGCCTGCCGAAGCCGTTGAACTGGAAGAAATTGATGAAGCGCCCGACATTGGCCGAGGCCTGCATCGGGTCGGTCACATCGAAGGTCACCACGAGATCGACGGGAATATCCTTCTGGTCGAGCACGTTGGCGATGCCGCCGGCGGCATTCGAGCCGAGCGAATGGCCGATCAGAATGATGTGCGACGTATCGCCCGCCCGGTGCGCGGCCTCGATCTCGCTCACCACTTTCTGGGCGTCGTTCCAGCCGAGCAGCACCGTGGAATAGCCTTGCGCGTTCAGCCTTTCGGCAAGCTGGTCGATGCCGTGCGAGAACACGCCGAACAGCCCGCGCAACAGATAGATGCGCGCGGGGTCGGGCGTGTCGGGCGGCCTGGCCGGACGAGAGGTCTGCGATTGCAGCGGCGGCGCGGACAGCACGCCGGCGATGACGAGGAAAGCGACAAGCGCGCGGCGCGTGATCCGCACGCGGCTCACGCGGCCAAGAGCTTCTGCACCTCGTTGACGAGGTCGCGCAGATGCACCGGCTTGGACAGCACCTTGGCGTTGCGGGGCGCGGCGGTGTCGGCATTGAGCGCGACCGCGGCAAAGCCGGTGATGAACATGATCTTGATATCGGGGTCGAGTTCGGAGGCGCGGCGGGCCAGCTCGATCCCGTCCATTTCCGGCATCACGATGTCGGTGAGGAGCAGCTCGAACGGCTCCTCGCGCAGCCGCTGATAGGCCGACAGCCCGTTATCGTAGGAAATGACCTTGAAGCCGGCATTCTGCAGCGCCTTGACCAAAAAACGGCGCATATCGGTGTCATCTTCCGCCAGCAGGATTTTCGGCAATTCTTCGGTCATCGGCCCACTATCTCACTCGACACTCACGGCCTGCCGGAATCCCGCGCCCGGACGTCGTCCCGGCACGAGAGGTCTGACAGATGGCATTGCCTTCACTGCACTCGCCGGAAGGATCCCCCGGGTCAATAAAACCGAAGGCCGGTAAACAACGCGTGAAAACCGGCCGGTCCTCCCACCTGCATGGACAATTCAAGCCATATATGGGTAGAGCTTCAAGAGGCTTCTGCCGGCCGGCCGCACGATAATCCGCTCCGATGAATTCCGCCCAGGAACTCAATCCTCCCTTCGAGGTGCACGAGCCGCCCCATTGGCGCGGTCCGCTCCTGTTCAATTCGCCCCATAGCGGGCGGATTTATCCGCGCGCCTTCCTCGACGCCTCCCGTCTCGACCTCGTCACCCTGCGCCGCTCCGAGGACACGTTCGTGGACGAGCTGGTGTCCGGGGTGATCGAGCGCGGCTATCCGCTGATGCGCGCGCACTTCCCGCGCTGCTATGTCGACGTCAATCGCGAGCCCTACGAGCTCGATCCGCGCATGTTCGAGGGACGCCTGCCGTCCTTCGCCAATACCCGCTCGATGCGCGTGGCGGGCGGGCTCGGGACGGTCGCGCGCGTGGTCGGCGACGCGCAGGAAATCTACGACCAGCGCATCTCCGTCGACGACGCCCTGCAGCGCATCGAAAGCCTGTACAAGCCCTATCACCGCACCCTGCGCCGGCTGTTCGCCCGCCTGCATCGGGACTTCGGCGCCGCCATCCTGATCGACTGCCATTCCATGCCCTCGACGACGAACGCGCGCGACGACCGGCCGCGCGCCGATGTCGTGATCGGCGACCGCTACGGCACGAGCTGCGTCGGCCTCCTGTCGGCAATCGTCGAGGACACGCTGCGCGACTGCGGCTATGCGGTCAGCCGCAACAAGCCCTATGCGGGGGGTTTCATCACCGAGCATTACGGCAACCCCGCCTCCGGACTGCATACCATCCAGCTCGAGATCAACCGCGCCCTCTACATGGACGAGAAGCGCTACGAGCGGGCGGCCGGGTTCGCCCGGCTCAAGGCCGACCTGGAATGCCTCGCCGCCAACATCGCGGAGATCCCGCTTGAGGAGCTGCGGCCGTGGCGGTCGGCGGCGGAATAGCCTCATTCATTGTGCATGGCAGCATCCCGTTCCATGCAAGGCGGTCCACGAGCCGTCCGGGCGGCGCTCCTGGCTTGCCCCCGGAAAAGGGGACGGAAACCCGCCGCGGGGCGCGGGCTTTGGCAGTAGATTCATAAATTACTGATAAATAATAAGAAAAAAGGGCCGCTTGCGTTGGCAAGCGGCCCAAGTCTAGGGAGGAAACGCCCAAGGAGGGCGGCGGGAACGTGCGAAGCACGTTGCCGCGCTGCAGCAATATCGCATCGCGACGCACAAAAAGCAAGCCAAAACGTCAGCCTGACTGACCTTTCCACCGGGCCTCCGATCGCGTTTCCGGATCGCGGCACCGGCGGTCAAAACATCGCGACCCGGAAAATCGCGTCAGGAATCGCGTCCCCAATCGCGTCCCCACGAGTCCCGCGCCCAGAGATAGGGAATGCAGGCCGCGAACACGAACAGCGCCTGCAGCCCGAACACCAGCCGGTAGGCATCGAGCGCATAGGCGCCGTCGGTGATCGGGAAAAGGTTGATCACAAATCCGCTGACGGTCTGGGTAAGGAATACCCCGCCCATGGTGCCGATATTGAGCACGGTGATGCCGCGCCCGACGAGATGCGGCGGAAACAGCGACTTGCCGTGCGCGATCATCACCGGCGTATAGGCCGACACCGCGCCGACCGCGACGAACCACGCCACGAGCCACACCGTCGGCACCCGGCCCGCCACCGCCATGACCGCGAGTACGAGCGCGGTCGAGAGCGCGCCGGTCACGACCGGAATCTTGTAGCTGCGCAACAGCCGGTCGGTCGGCCCATAGACGAAGGCGGCCACGATCTGCGCCACCGCCGCGATGAAGAGCATGTCGCCGCGCTCGGTCAGCCCGTAGCCGTAAATGTGCGTCAGATACGGTCCGCCCCAGAGTCCGACCACCAGCACGAAGCTGGAATAGGCGGCGAGATTCATCAGGAACAGCTTGCCGACCGACGGCGTGCGAAAGACCTGCAGCGTGCCGGCGAGGCTTTCGCGCAAGGATTCCCGGCGGCCGTCCGCGCCCTGCGCCGGACCGTCCTCGCGCACCACGAAGGCCACCAGCAGGCCGGCCAGCAGCATCAGGCCGGCGACCGCGATAAAGGTGTGGCGCCAGCCGAAGAACGACACCGACCAGGCGAGCGGCGCGGTCGCCAGCAGCGTGCCGATGCTGCCGAGCCCGAGCTGAATGCCGACCAGCGTCGCGAACTGGTTGGGCGCATAGCGGCGGGCATAAACGGCGAGCGGTGCCATCAGATAGCAGCAGGAGCCGACGCCCATCAGGATGCGGCCGGCGATCAGCCAGGAGGTCGAGGCGGCGAGCGCGAACAGGATCGCGCCGGCGATGGCGATCCCCGCGCAGACGATCATGCAGATTTTCGGCCCATAGCGGTCGAGGCAGATGCCGAGCGGAATCTGGGCGGCCGAGAAAGCAAAGAAGAACGTGCTCGAGAGAAGGCCGATCTCGGCCGCCGAGAGCGTCATCTCGCTGGCCAGATCGGGGGCGATAACCCCGATCGAGTTTCGCAGGAACTGGCTGACGATGTAGATCGAGCCGAGCGTGGCGACCAGAACGACGGTCGCAACGAGAGGGACGGCGGGCCGCGGCGCGGCCCCGCTGGACATCGTCATGGACCCGGCCCCCTGACGCGCGCGGTGGAAACGGTTGAAAGTCCGTCGCACGCACGGCCCATCCGGGCAAGGCGGGGGTGCGGTTGCCCCCCATGCGACTCTTGGATAGGTGAAACGCAAACACTGGGAGCAGCGCTTTGCGATGACGGCCATCGATTTCGGAGCTTTTGTCGACGAGCTGGCGACCCTATCGGGCGAGGCCATCCTGCCCTTCTTCCGCACCTCGCTCGGGGTCGAGGACAAGTCGAAGGGCGGCGGCTTCGACCCGGTGACCGCCGCCGACCGCGCCGCCGAGGCCGCCATGCGCGCGCTGATTGCGAAGACTTTCCCGGCGCACGGCATCATCGGCGAGGAATTCGGCGGCGAGCGCACCGACGCCGAATATGTCTGGCTGCTCGACCCGATCGACGGCACCAAGTCCTTCATCACCGGCATGCCGGCCTGGGGCACGCTGATCGCGCTGACGCGGCTCGGCGAGCCGGTGTTCGGCATGATGCACCAGCCGTTCCTGCGCGAGCGCTTCACCGGCGACGGCGGCGCGGCGCGCTATCGCGGCCCGGCCGGCAACCGCGACCTGCGCACGCGCCCCTGCGCGCGCCTCGCCGACGCGGTGACGATGACGACGAGCCCGCTCTTGATGCAGGAGCCCGACCGCGCGCGCTTTCGCGCCGTCGAGGACAAAGTGCGGCTCTCGCGCTACGGCGGCGACTGCTACGCCTATTGCATGGTGGCGGCCGGACACGCCGACCTCGTCATCGAGACCGAGTTGAAGCCGCACGACGTGATGGCGCTCATCCCGATCGTGGCGGGCGCGGGCGGCATCATGACGACCTGGGAAGGCGGACCCGCGTCCGGCGGCGGACGCGTCATCGCCGCCGGCGACCGGCGCGTGCATCAGGCGGCGATGGAAATCCTGAACGCGTCGGCGCCGCCTGCTCAATAGAGCGGCGTACCCGGCACGAAGGCGTCGAACGCGGCGAAGAACTGCGCGCGATAGCGGTCCTGCTCCATCAGCAATTCGTGCCGGGCGCCGGCCACGACGAGGTGGGAGCCCGCGCGCAACCGCAGCCCGAATTCCTCCGCCGCCGGCGTGGACACGATCTCGTCGCGGCCGGCCGCCACCAGCATGATCGGCTGGCGCAGATCGGCGGTGAAGCGCGCGTCGGCGAACCAGTCCATCGTGTCGAAGGCCGCCGCCACCCAGCCGACCGTCGGCGCCCCGATGCCGAGCGAAGGGTTGGCTTCGAGGGTCGCGACCGTGCGCGCATAGCGCACCGGGTCGGAGGTGACGTTGTTGCCGAGGAAGGGGCCGAGCGCCTTGACGGACGGGTCGCCGCCGGGAATGTAGCGCGCCGACAGGCCGGCAAGCCGCATCGTCTTGATCACCGGCCGGGCAAAGCGCGTCTGGCCGACCGGCGGCAGGCCGATCATCGGCGCCGCCAGCACCATGCGGTCGAACCAGCGATGGCCGCGGCGCGCCACGCACAGCAGCACGCTCGCCCCCATCGAGTGGCCGACCGCGTAATAAGGCGGCGGACAATCGGGCAGCATCACTTCGCGCACCAGCGTCTCGAGATCGGTCTCGTATTCCTTGAAGCTGCGCACATGGCCCTTGAACGGATCTTCGAGGCGGCGGCCGGAGCCGCCCTGCCCGCGCCAGTCCAGGACAACGACGGCAAATCCGCGCGCGCGCAGGTCGCGCACGGTCTCGAAGTATTTCTCGATGAATTCCGCGCGCCCCGGGAAGACGCAGACCGTGCCCTTGCGGCCGGGCGGCGGCGCAAAACGCGCAAAGCGCAGCGTCGCGCCGTCGCGGGTCTTCAGCGTGCCGGCGCTCGCCCCTTCGGGGACCGGATTGGCGGGAATGGAAACAAGCGTCATGCGCGGAAGAAGAAAATGAAAAAGCTCACGGCGGATCGCGGCCTTATAGCAGCCCGCGCCAACGGCTCAATTGCCGCCCGCGCCGCGCCGGGCGGCGGGCCGACGCCGGCCTGGTCATCTAATGGACTGATAATTATGAAGTTTTTCTCCCTTGAAAGAGGAAAACGGCTCCCCACATGTTTGATCGCGTAGGCCATCCGGCTACGCAAGACCTCAGGTCCGGCCCATGGCGGACCGAACGTCATGTCGCTCATCAGGAGGATATGCCATGCGTTTCGATCTCACTCCCTTCTATCGTTCGACCGTCGGTTTCGACCGCCTGTTCAACATGCTCGATCAGGCCGGCGGCGTCGATTCCGCCCCGTCCTATCCGCCCTACAATATCGAGCGCACCGGCGAGAATGCCTACCGCATCTCGGTCGCGGTCGCGGGCTTCGCCGAGAACGAGCTCAATATCGAGGTGAAGGAGAACACCCTCACCATCCGCGGCGAGAAGCAGAGCAAGACGGAAGAGAAAGCCGGCCAGGTGCTCTATCAGGGCATCGCGGCGCGCGCGTTCGAGCGCGTATTCCAGCTTGCCGATTTCGTGCAGGTGAAAGGCGCCAAGCTCGAGAACGGCCTGCTGCACGTCGATCTCGTGCGCGAAATCCCCGAGGCCAAGAAGCCGCGCCAGATTCCGATCGGCGGCAGCCGGGTGATCGAGGCCCAGGTCGAGACCAAGAACGCGGCCTGACCGTTTCGCACCAGCGATGAAGAAGGGAGCGCCCCGGCATGCCGGGGCGCTTTCGTTTTTGCAGCGGCGGCTCAGAGATTGGGCTGCACCGACGGCGTGTCGTCGAGCGGCTGCACCGGCACATCGGGAGGCTTGCTGTCGGGCGCAGGCTCCTGCGGCTTCTTGTAAAGCTCGATCCTGCGCACCGGCCCCTGCGGCACGGGCGGCGGCACGACCTGACGGGTCGCCGCCTTCTCGTTCGGCGCCGCGGCGCCCGCGTCCGGCTCTGCCGGGAGGGCGGGCTTTGCGCGCGGCAGCGGCGGGTTGCCGCGATCGAGCGCGGCCGAACGCGGCGGCGTCGCGGACGAGCGCGGCCCGGTGATCACCGGCGGCGGATCGCGCGGCAGCAGGTCGCCGTGCAGGTTGCCATACTGCTCCGGCGGGTAATCGTCCTCGTAATCATCCTCGTCAGCGCCGGGCACGGGCGGATAAGGCGCGCGCTGCGGGCGCACGTCGCCGCCGAGCGCCGCCGTCGGCGTCACCGACAGCACCCGGCCGCGATAGCCGTCGACCACGACGCGCACCTCCTCGCCGTGGCGGTCGAGCGCACGGAATACATATTGGCCGCCGCGCCAGACCGGCCGATGCAGCGGATCCAGTCCCATCGAGCGCACGATGGTGACGACTTCGTAGGGCGGCAGCGCCTCGCCGCCATAGATCTGCGCGAACCGCTGCGGCTCGGCCGCGAGCGGCGACACTGTCACGAAAACGGCCGCCATCGCGGCTGCAATTCTCAGATGCACGACGCGCCTCCCCGACGCTTGCGGCGCGACCTGTCCCCGCGACCGCATGCGCAAGCGTCGGCGCCGATTTGGGCGGGGTCAGGGCGGAATTCCAGCCGATTGCGGGAGCCGCAGAAATCTGTCGCGCGGCTACCGGTCCAGCAATGCGGAAAAGCGCGCCACGTCCTCTTCGGTCGTGGCAAACGAAGTCACGAAACGGGCCAGCAGCAGGCCATCCGCGGCGGCCGCATTGCCCGCCAGCATGTCGGCGCGGCGCACGTAATAGGAGGCGCCGGCGGCTTTCAGCTTGCGGTCGAGGTCTTCCGGCAAGAGCGCGAACACGAGATTGGCTTCCACCGGCCAGACCAAGGTGAGCCCGGCGGCGCGCAGGTGCTCCGCCAGCCGGTCGGCCATGCCGTTGGCGTGGCGGGCGAGCCGCAGCCAGTAATCGTCGCGCAGGAAAGCCTCCATCTGCACTGCCAGGAAACGATGCTTGGAGAACAGGTGCCCGCCGCGCTTGCGGCGCTCGTGCATGGCGTCGGCGATCGCGGGATCGAAGAACACCACCGCTTCCGCCGCCATCGCCCCGCCCTTGGTCGCGCCGAAGGAGAGCACGTCGACGCCCGCTTTCCAGGTGACTTCGGCCGGACCGGCATTGAGCCGCACCAGCGCGTTGGCGAAACGCGCGCCGTCCATATGGACTTTCAGGCCGCCTTTGTGCGCGATCTCCGCGAGGCCTGCGATGTCGGCCGGCCGGTAGAGCGTACCGGCCTCCGTCGCCTGCGTCAGCGAGAGCGCCGCGGCGTTGACCTGGTGCGGACGGTGCCCGGAATAGCGCGCGATCGCGGCCTCCACCGTCGCCGGCGACAGCTTTCCGTTCTCCCCGGGCAGCCCGATCAGCTTCAGCCCGCCGCCGAAAAATTCCGGCGCGCCGCATTCGTCGGTCATGATGTGGGACTGCTGGTGGCAGAGCACGCTGGCCCAGGGCGGGGTCAGATGCGCCAGCGACAGCGCGTTGGCGGCGGTGCCGGTGGGAACCAGGAAGACCGCGACCTCCCGCTCGAACAGCGTCGAAAACTGCCGTTCCAGCGCGCGCGTGGCCGGATCGTTGCCATAACCGAGCGCGAAACCCGTATTGGCCGCCGCGAGCGCGTCGAGGATATCGGGCGCGATGCCGGCGGTATTGTCGCTTGCGAAATTCATGCGTCCTCGGAAGGCGGTGGTCGGAAGGCGGGCAATAGTCTTACGGCCGGCGGGACCCCAGATTCCTCTTGTTTCGCGCCGGCAAGGCGGCGAGAAATATAAGGCAAGAAAAATCCGGCGGCTGCAGCCGGGCACTTGTATCCGTGGCCAAAATTTGGCAACGTCAATTTAGGACAGTATTGCTGTCCCAGTTTGCAAGTCGCGGCGGCGGGGGTGAGCCACCCGGTCGCCAGGGGCGAAGCGATGCGGCTCGGCATCGGATAGCCCTGACCAAAAGCGCTTTCCGGCGGAGCGAAAGCCGGTTCGCCTGGAGAAAGCGCGACAAACTGGCAGCTCTGCAACGGCGCACAGTCGCGCCGGAGACAGCTGACCGTTCCGGGCAGGGTTCTCCGGGCAGGGTTCTTGGCAACACGCAGCGCCTTGCCGGCGCGGTGAACGCGGCAGGTGTGCCGCCGGGTGGGCGAAATGGGTGCTGGGTTCGAGAGGCCGAACAAGATCAAACCGCTGACGGCGGCGGATTTTTCCGATTCTGCGGATCCCGGTCTGCCGTCCGCCACAGGCCTCTATGATCCCGCACGCGACAAGGATTCCTGCGGCGTCGGCTTCATCGCCAACATCAAGGGACAGAAGTCGCACCGGATCGTTGCCGACGCGCTGCAGATCCTGTGCAATCTCGAGCATCGCGGCGCGGTCGGCGCCGATCCGCGCATGGGCGACGGCGCGGGCATCCTGGTGCAGATGCCGCACAGGTTTTTCGCCAAGAAGGCGAAGGAGCTCGGCTTCACGCTGCCCGAGCCCGGCCAGTATGCGGTCGGCCACCTGTTCCTGCCGCGCGACAAGGACTGGCGCGAGACGATCCGCAAGACCTACGAAGACACCGCGCTCAAGGAAGGCCTCAAGGTCATCGGCTGGCGCGATGTGCCGACCGACAATGCGACGCTCGGGGAATCGGTGAAGCCGACCGAGCCTGTGCACATGCAGGTCTTCATCGGCCAGGTGACGCCGTCGAAGGACGAAAGCCATTTCGAGCGCCGCCTCTACATCCTGCGCAAGGCGATCTCCAACACCATCTACCAGCAGCGCGAACGGCGGCTGTCCGGCTATTATCCGGTGGCGATTTCCTGCCGCACCGCAATCTACAAGGGCATGTTCCTCGCCGACCAGCTCGGCGCCTATTATCCCGACTTGCACGATCCCGATTTCGAGAGCGCGCTGGCGCTCGTGCACCAGCGCTTCTCGACCAACACTTTCCCGACCTGGTCGCTGGCGCACCCCTACCGCTTCATCGCCCATAATGGCGAGATCAATACGCTGCGCGGCAACGTCAACTGGATGGCGGCGCGGCAGGCCTCGGTGTCGTCGGCGCTCTACGGCGACGACATTTCCAAGCTCTGGCCGATCTCCTACGAGGGCCAGTCGGACACCGCCTGTTTCGACAACGCGCTCGAATTCCTGGTGCAGGGCGGCTACTCGCTCGCGCACGCGATGATGATGATGATTCCGGAAGCCTGGGCGGGCAACCCGCTCATGGACGAGAAACGCCGCGCCTTCTACGAATACAATGCCGCGCTGATGGAGCCGTGGGACGGCCCGGCCGCGATCGCCTTCACCAATGGCCGCCAGATCGGCGCCACACTCGACCGCAACGGCCTGCGCCCGGCGCGCTACCTGCTCACCCGCGACGACCGCATCGTGATGGCCTCGGAAATGGGCGTGCTGCCGATTCCAGAAAAGGACATCGTGAAGAAGTGGCGCCTGCAGCCGGGCAAGATGCTGCTCGTCGATCTCGACGAGGGCCGTCTCATTCCCGACGAGGAGCTGAAGGCGACGCTTGCCAGGTCGCATCCCTACAAGGACTGGCTGCACCGCACCCAGCTCGTGCTGGAAGACCTGCCGGACTCCGCCGGCAAGCCGCCGCTGTCGAACCTGTCGCTGCTCGACCGCCAGCAGGCGTTCGGCTACTCACAGGAGGATATCAAGCTTCTGATGACGCCCATGGGCACGACCGGCGAGGAAGCCGTCGGCTCCATGGGCAACGACACGCCGATCTCTGCGCTTTCGAGCCGCGCCAAGCCGCTCTTCACCTATTTCAAGCAAAATTTCGCACAAGTGACGAACCCGCCGATCGATCCGATCCGCGAGGAAATCGTCATGAGCCTCGTCTCGATCATCGGCCCGCGCCCGAACCTGTTCGACCTCGAAGGCACCTCCCGGACCAAGCGCCTCGAGGCGCGCCAGCCGATCCTGACCGACGCGGACCTGGAAAAGATCCGCTCGATCTCGAACATGGGCGACCATTTCCAGTCGATCACGCTCGACATCACCTTCCCGGCCGAGCAGGGCGCGGCCGGCATGGCGCCGGCGCTCAAGACGCTCAAGGCCGACGCCGAGAAGGCGGTGCGCGACGGCTACAACATCATCATCCTGTCCGACCGCAAGGCGGGCGCGGACCGCGTGCCGATCCCCTCGCTGCTCGGCTGCGCCGCCGTGCACCATCACCTGATCCGCGAAGGCCTGCGCACCTCAGTCGGCCTCGTCGTGGAATCGGGCGAGCCGCGCGAGGTGCATCACTTCGCCTGCCTTGCCGGCTACGGCGCCGAAGCGATCAATCCCTATCTCGCGTTCGAGACCCTGATCGCGATGAAGGACGAACTGCCGGCCAGGCTCGACGAGAAGGAAATCGTCAAGCGCTACATCAAGTCGGTCGGCAAGGGCCTGCTCAAGGTCATGTCCAAGATGGGCATCTCGACCTACCAGTCCTATTGCGGCGCGCAGATTTTCGACGCCGTCGGCCTGAAGAAGGATTTCGTCGCCACCTATTTCACCGGCACCGCCACCCGCATCGAGGGCGTCGGCCTCGAGGAGATCGCGCAGGAGGCGATCCGGCGCCACCGCGACGCGTTCGGCGATGCGCCCATCTACCGGAACGCGCTCGACGTCGGCGGCGAATACCAGTTCCGCACCCGCGGCGAGGACCATGCCTGGACGGCGGCGACGGTCGCCGCGCTCCAGCACGCCGTGCGCGGCAATTCCTACGACCGCTATCGCGATTTCGCCCGCGTCCTCAACGAGCAGTCCGAGCACCTGCTGACGATCCGCGGCCTGTTCCGGATCAAGGACGCCGCCGAGGACGGCCGCAAGCCGGTCCCGCTCGAGGAGGTCGAGCCGGCGAAGACCATCGTCAGGCGCTTTGCGACCGGCGCGATGAGCTTCGGCTCGATCTCGCGCGAGGCGCACACCACGCTCGCCATCGCCATGAACCGCATCGGCGGCAAGTCGAACACCGGCGAAGGCGGCGAGGAAGCCGACCGCTTCCAGCCGCTGCCGAACGGCGACAGCATGCGCTCGGCGATCAAGCAGGTCGCCTCCGGCCGCTTCGGGGTCACTACGGAATATCTCGTCAATTCCGACATGATGCAGATCAAGATGGCGCAGGGCGCCAAGCCCGGCGAAGGCGGCCAGCTCCCCGGGCACAAGGTCGACAAGACCATCGCCAAGGTGCGCCATTCGACGCCCGGCGTCGGCCTGATCTCGCCGCCGCCGCACCACGACATCTATTCGATCGAGGACCTCGCCCAGCTCATCTACGACCTCAAGAACGTCAATCCGGCCGGCGACGTGTCGGTGAAGCTCGTCTCCGAGGTCGGCGTCGGCACGGTGGCGGCGGGCGTGTCCAAGGCACGCGCCGACCATGTTACAATCGCGGGCTACGAGGGCGGCACCGGCGCCTCCCCGCTCACCTCAATCAAGCATGCCGGCAGCCCGTGGGAGATCGGACTGGCCGAGACGCACCAGACGCTAGTCGCCAACCGCCTGCGCGGACGCATCGCGGTGCAGGTCGACGGCGGCTTCCGCACCGGCCGCGACGTGGTGATCGGCGCGCTGCTCGGCGCCGACGAATTCGGTTTCGCCACCGCGCCGCTGATCGCGGCCGGCTGCATCATGATGCGCAAGTGCCACCTCAATACCTGCCCGGTCGGCGTGGCGACGCAGGACCCGGTGCTGCGCAAGCGCTTCACCGGCCAGCCCGAACACGTGATCAACTATTTCTTCTTTGTCGCCGAGGAAGTGCGCGAGCTGATGGCGGCGATGGGATATCGCAGCTTCGACGAGATGATCGGGCAGATGCAGATGCTCGACCAGCGCAAGGTGATTTCGCACTGGAAGGCGAAGGGGCTGGATTTCTCCACGCTTTTCACCAAGCCGGCGGCGCCGGAAGGCGTCGCGATCAATCACTGCGAGAAGCAGGACCACAAGATCCACGACATTCTCGACCGCGCGCTGATCGCGCAGGCCGCCCCCGCGCTCGAACGCCGCGCGCCGGTGAAGATCGAGGCCGCGATCCGCAACATCGACCGTTCGGCGGGCGCCATGCTGTCGGGCGAAGTCGCCAGGCGCTACGGCCATGCCGGCCTGCCCGAGGACACCATCCATGTCGCGCTCACCGGCACCGCCGGACAGAGCTTCGGCGCCTGGCTCGCGCACGGGGTGACGTTCGAACTGTTCGGCGAAGGCAACGACTATGTCGGCAAGGGCCTGTCCGGCGGCCGCATCATCGTCAAGCCGCCGGCGGAATCGGGCATCGTGCCCGAGGATTCCATCATCGTCGGCAATACCGTGCTCTACGGCGCGATCGGCGGCGAATGCTATTTCCGCGGCGTCGCCGGCGAACGCTTCGCGGTGCGCAATTCCGGCGCGACCGCGGTGGTCGAGGGCGCCGGCGACCATTGCTGCGAATACATGACCGGCGGCGTCGTAGTGGTGCTCGGGCCCACGGGACGCAATTTCGCCGCCGGCATGTCGGGCGGCATTGCCTATGTGTTCGACGAGGACGGCTCGTTCGAGAGCCGCTGCAACATGGCGATGGTCGAGCTTGAGCCCGTCCTCGCCGAAGAGGACGTCAATGCCCGCGTCTATCATCACCGGCACGATCTCGAAACGCATGGACGCGTCGAGATCCTGACCGACATGACGCGCTTCGATGCCGAGCGGCTGCGCTACCTGATCGGTCAACACGCCCGCTTCACCGGCTCGCGGCGCGCCGAACACATCCTGGCCAACTGGCAAACCTGTCGCGAGAAGTTCCGCAAGGTCATGCCGGTCGAATATCGCCGCGCCCTCGCCGAAATGGCGAAGGAGCATTTGCAGGCGGCGGAGTAGTTGCGGCAATGGGAAAGATCACCGGCTTTCTGGAAATCGAGCGCGAGGATCGCGACTACGCTCCGGTCGCGGAGCGGGTGAAGCATTGGCGCGAGTTCGTGCTGCCGCTGTCCGAGCAGGAATTGCGCGATCAGGCCGCGCGCTGCATGGATTGCGGCGTGCCCTATTGCCACGGCACCGGCTCGGTCGAGCCCGGCACGCCCGGCTGCCCGGTCAACAACCAGATTCCGGACTGGAACGACCTCGTCTATCGCGGCAAGTGGGAAGAGGCCGCGCGCAACCTGCAGTCCACCAACAATTTCCCGGAAGTCACCGGCCGCGTCTGCCCGGCACCGTGCGAAGCCTCCTGCACGCTCAACATCGACAACAATCCGGTCACCATCAAGTCGATCGAGTGCGCGATCGCCGACAAGGCGATCGCGAGCGGCTGGCTCAAGCCGGAGCCGCCGGCGCGCAAGACCGGCCGGAAGATCGCCGTCGTCGGCGCCGGTCCGGCCGGGCTCGCCTGCGCGCAGCAGCTCGCGCGCGCGGGCCACGACGTGCATGTCTACGAGAAGCACGCCAAGGCCGGCGGCCTCCTGCGCTACGGCATCCCCGACTTCAAGATGGAGAAGGGCATCATCGACCTGCGCGTGCGGCAGATGGAAGGCGAAGGCGTGACCTTCCACTACAACGCGCATGTCGGCGTCAGCGTGACGACGGACGCGCTGCTGAAGGATCATGACGCGGTCGCGCTCACCGGCGGCGCCGAGGCGCCGCGCGATCTGCCGATTCCCGGCCGCGATCTCGACGGCATCCATTTCGCGATGGACTTCCTGCCGCAGCAGAACCGCCGCGTCAGCGGCGAGCCGCTCGGCGCGGTGAAGGAGATCAGCGCGCGCGACAAGCATGTCGTGGTGATCGGCGGCGGCGACACCGGCTCCGACTGCGTCGGCACCTCGATCCGCCAGGGCGCGAAGTCGGTGCTCAATTTCGAGATCATGCCGCAGCCGCCCGAGCACGAGAACAAGGCGCTGACCTGGCCCCACTGGCCGCTCAAGCTGCGCATCTCCTCGAGCCACGAGGAAGGCGCCGAGCGCCAGTTCGCGGTGCTGACCCAGAAATTCGTCGGCGAGAACGGCCGCGTCGTCCGCCTGCAATGCATCAGGGTCGACGACAGGCTCAAGCCGGTGCCCGGCACCGAGTTCGATGTTGCGGCCGATCTCGTGCTGCTGGCGATGGGCTTCGTGCATCCGGTGCACGAGGGCCTGCTCAAGTCGCTCGGCATCGCGCTCGATCCGCGCGGCAATGCCAAGGCCTCGACCGGCGATTACAGGACCTCGGTGCCGAATGTTTTCGCCGCCGGCGACATGCGGCGCGGCCAGTCACTCGTGGTCTGGGCGATCCGCGAAGGCCGTCAGTGCGCCAACGCGATCGACACGTTCCTGATGGGATCCTCGACGCTGCCGCGGTGAGGCGGCCGCGTTATCGCGTTTAAAATCCGATTCATCTCAATTAAAGTGTATTCTTCTCCGTTCATTCCTGTGCTGGGTCCCCGCGTTCGCGGGGACGAGCGGAGATGGAACTGGTGAAATCTCTGCGGATGAGACGCCAGAGCATGATCGCGAAATACAAAGATGCAGGAACGACACGCCTCGTCGCAAAGGCGCGCAATGACGTCGCAGCCGGCCTGCCGCTGCTGCCCAAGCATGTGGTGGATCGGCTCGCGAAGGGGGAAAACCCGGCCCGCGTCCTGCGTGAATGGCGCGACGTCACGCAACTGTATCTGTCCCACAAGACCGATATCAGCCAGAGTCATATTTCCGATATCGAAAGCGGCCGCCGGACCGGAACGCCGTCGACCCTGCGTCGCATCGCCGACGCATTGAACGTCCCGCTCGACCTGCTGGTGGCGTGAGCGAGAGCCTTTCCTGTCTTGATGAAATCAATGCAGGAAAGTTCCGGCTTCTCGCATTGACGCGTTTTCTTCACGCGAACCGGTACCCGCTTCGCTCGAAAACGCTCTATCTGAACAATCCGAAGAAGCCGCGCGGCGGGCCGTAATAGGCCGGCGGCGGGGCACGCCATCCGCCAAGGAAGCCGCGCGGACCTCCGGTCTGCGGCCGGATCTGGCCGGACAGAACCGGCTGGCCAGCAATGCGCGCCGGCTGGCCCGGCTGGTGCTGCGCAACCTGCGGGCCCGGGGAGCGCGTCGGGCCGGGGCGCACCATCATCACCGGCGCGCCGCTCGGCGGCAGCGGCTCGGCGAACACGGTATTGGGCGTGCGCGGCGGCCAGGACAGATCGTCGGCCCGGCCGGCGGCCGCCATCAGCGTCGTGCCTTTCACCAGCACGCCGGTGGCCAGCGGATCGCCGGAAGCCTGGCGCGAGGTCGCCCCGCCGAGCAGTTCGTCGGTCTCCTCGGTGTTGCTGGAGAGCAGGAAGACCGGACCCGCGAGCGGGCGCTGGCTCGGCGCGCTCGGCCTTGCCGGCGTGGCCGGCTGCTGCGGCAGCGGCTGGTCGGACGGCGACAGCGCGACCGGCACGGCGCCGAGCACGCGGCGCAGCTCGCGCTCGACATAATGGGCGAGCTTGCGCGCGCCGAAATTCGTGAAGTGCACGCCGTCGGAGGTGCGCAGGCGGCGGATCTGGCCTTCGAGGTCGGGACCCATCGTGGCGAAGCGTCCCTTCTCGTCGACGAAACCGTCCCAGACATCGACATACATGATGCCGGCATTCTCCGCGCGCGCGCGATAGAACTCGTTCAGATAAAGCGCATCGGAAGTCGAGCGCTCGCCGCGGATGGAAGGCAGCCCCACCCACAGCACCGGCACGTTCGCGCTCTTGAGCGCTGTGATCGTCTCTTCGATTTTCTGGTTGTACAGCTCTTCCCAGCGCGGCGACCGATATTCGTGCACGCCGGAGGCGCTGCGCGGACGTTCGGTGCGCTCGGGCGCGGCGATGTTGGGCTGCTCGTCGTCGTCCGGCTGCGCGGGTTTGGCCGGCTCGGCCTTCTTCTGCTCGCCCGGTTTCACGCGTTCGCGGATCGCCTGGCGGTCCTGCACGCCGAGCAGCATGATGACGGCCTGCGGCTTCTCGGCCGCGATCGCCTCGCGCGCGACCTGCGCCCAGTCGGGCGCATCGGGCTTGGCCTCGTAGCGGATCAGTCCGGAAAAGGCGCGGTGCTTGCGCACGATGCCGATCTCCGGCGTCTCCGCTAGCGCGGTTTCAAGACCGTAGGCGAGCCAGTCGGCGAGCGAATCGCCGAGCACGAGAATCTTGGTCGTGGGCGCGGGCGCGTCGGGCTTGTGCGGCGCCGGCGCCGGCGCGCGCGAGAAATCCGGCGGACGCTCTTCCTGATAGGGCTCGAAGAGGAAACGCCGGCCGCGGCGGCGCGGATCGAGGAACGGATAGCGCTCGTCGAAAAACTGCGCGTGCGCGACCGGCGCATAGGCCACGGTCAGCGCGGCGACCACCGCGGCTTCCGCCGCGATCAGCAGCGCAAGGCTCGCACCCCGCAAGAATGTCCGCCCTGCTCTCATCGCCCGCTTAACCCTGTCCGGCTCCGCCGGTTCCGCCATCGTTGGCCAGAAGGGCGCAGGGTCGCGCCCCGGCCCGCGCCGATCAATAGCGCGGGAACCATGGCCGCGAAAGATGGCAAACGAAAGGAGCGCAGGTCCGCGGAGCGCGTTTTGCACACCTGGTGGGCCTGCTTGGCGGGCCTGCGTGGCGAACTTGCTCGGCCAACCTGGCCGTCACGCGGGTGCCGCGCCGGCCGCAGGCTTCAGGAGCCGCGCAGCCGGGCGAGCGTCGCCTGCGAGGCGAAACCGTCCGGGACGAGCCCGGCCGCCGCCTGGAAGTCGCGGATCGCCGCCCGCGTCTTCGGGCCGAAATTGCCGTCGGGGTCGCCCAACGCATAGCCGCGCCGGTTCAGGTGCTGCTGCATCTCCAGCCGCTCCTCGCGCGAAAGCGCCCGCTCGTGCCGCGGCCAGGCCTGCACGAAAGCGCCGCCGCCGCGCAGCCGGTCGGCGAGATGCCCGATCGCGAGCGCGTAGGCCTCGGAAGGGTTGTAGCGCATGATCACGCGGAAGTTATTGAGCATCAGGAAGCCCGGCCCCTGCGCGCCCGCCGGCACCATCAGCCAGACGCGCTCGTGCGAGCGCGGGAAAGCCTTGCCGCCGGCACGGCGGATGCCGAGCCTCTCCCATTCGCGGATCGTCATCAGGCGCGAACGGTCGGCGAGCAGGAAATTGAAATCCTTCGGCACCTCCACCTCGTAGCCCCAGGTCTCGCCTTTCTGCCAGCCATGGCGGTGGAAGTAATTGGCGGTGGAGGCCACAAGGTCGCGCACCGAGGCCACGACGTCGCGCCGGCCGTCGCCGTCGAAATCGACCGCATAAGTGCGGTACACGGTCGGCATGAACTGGGTCGGCCCGAACGCGCCCGCCCACGATCCCTTCGCCTCCTCCGCCGTCACGTCGCCGCGCTGCAGAAGATCGAGAACCGCGAAGAACTCGTTGCGGAAATAATCCTGCCGGCGGCCGACGCAGGCGAGCGTCGCGGTCGAGCGCACCACCGACCGGTCGCCCATGCGGGTGGAGAATTTCGACTCGATGCCCCAGATCGCCGCGATGACATGGCGGTCGACGCCATAGCTGCGCTCCATGGCGTCGAACGCCGCGCGGTGCTCCTGCAGGACTTCGCGCCCGCGCTGGACGCGGTCCTCGCTCACCAGCAGGTCGAGATACTCCCAGAAGGTCTTGGTGAATTCCGGCTGCGCATCCATCAGATCCATGATCTTCAGGTCGGGCGTGAGCCCGCGCGTATGCGCGTCGTAGGTGGCGCGCGAAATGCCGCGGCGCGCGGCTTCCGGCCACAGCCGCTCGAGGCATTGGGGAAAATGCGCCGCCGCCTGGCGGATGGCGTCCGCGGCCATCTGCGGATGGCCCGAAGCGCCCGATTCCCCGCTCCAGTCGTTCTTGCCGGGGATACCACCCGGCGCCGCGAAGGCCGGCGGGATCGATTGCGTGGCGGTCGCGTCGTAGGCGTAGCGGCCTTCCGGCTGCGTACAGGCGGCCAATAGCGACAGCGCGGCGAGGACCGCCGCCGCACGCATGGGCGAAACCGACTGACGCCGATGCAACATCCGCCGAAACTCCGTACGCTTTACAATTACACGAGGCCGGTCCGCCGTCCCGGCCTCTATGGGGACCGGATATGGTTGCCATGCCGTTAACGGACCCGTATGTCCCAAAGCCGCAGGCCGGACGGGTTCCCCGCTGCCGGCGCCGACGAACAGGTTAGCACATCGCGATGAAACCGATCCGCAAGGCCATCTTCCCGGTCGCCGGTCTCGGCACCCGCTTCCTCCCCGCCACCAAGGCCATGCCGAAGGAAATGCTGACCGTGGTCGACCGGCCGCTGATCCAGCACGTGGTGGACGAGGCGCGCGCCGCCGGCATCGAGCATTTCATTTTCGTCACCGGCCGCAACAAGGCGGTGATCGAGGACCATTTCGATTACCAGTACGAGCTGGAGACGACGCTCGAACAGCGCGGCAAGGCCAGGGAGAAGGCCGCGCTCGACGCCGACCTGCCCGCCGCCGGCGCCACGAGCTTCACCCGCCAGCAGAAACCGCTCGGACTCGGCCACGCGGTATGGTGCGCGCGCGACATCGTGGGCGACGAGCCGTTCGCGGTGCTGCTGCCCGACGTGCTGGTGAAAGCCGAGCGCTCCTGCCTCGGCCAGATGATCGACGCCTACAAGGCGCTCGGTACCGCGGCCAACATCATCGCGGTCGAGGAAGTGCCGATGGAGCGCGTGTCGTCCTACGGCGTCGTCGGCGTCGGCAAGACGCACGGCAAGAGCTTCGAGATCACCGCCATGGTCGAGAAGCCCAAACGCGAGGAAGCGCCCTCCAATCTCAGCATCACCGGCCGCTATATCCTGCAGCCGGAAATTTTCAAAATCCTCGCCGACCAGCAGACCGGCGCCGGCGGCGAGATCCAGCTCACCGACGCCATGGTGCGGCTGTCGAAGCACCAGCCGTTCTTCGGCCTGAAGTTCGACGGCCAGTCCTACGATTGCGGATCGAAGATCGGATTCCTGAGCGCCAACGTCGCCTACGCGCTGGCGCGGCCGGACCTCGAAAAGGAATTCCGCGCCGAGCTGGCGAAGCTGCTGAAATAGCGGGGGCGTGCGCGGTCAGCGCTGCAGCCGCACGCCGAACAGGATCGCGCTTGCCGTGTAATCGACGCCGCCGACGTTCGAGCGCAGCCAGTCCTGCCGCACTTCGCCCTTGAACCAGATCTCGCGCGACATCTTGTAGAGCAGGCCGGCGGAGACGCGGTAGCGCTCGTCCTCGCGCAGCGAGCCCTCGTAATCGTCGGTGCCGTAGCCGAACCGCAGCGTGCCGATCAGCCAGCGCCGGAAGCTGTGATCGATCTGCAGGCTGTAGTCGCGCGTCAGCGAGCCCGACACGCCGGGCAGGATCGATTCGTCGACCGTCGTCTTCATCTCCAATTTGACGGTCGTCAGCGGCGTCATGAAATAGGTCAGTGCCGTGTCGACGAGCGGCGCGCGCACATTGGCGAAGGCGGGATTGTCGTAATCGCGCGTGAGGACGCCGGCCGAGATTTCGCCGACCAGCTTGCGCGTCAGCTCGTATTGCAGGCCCGCGCGCAGCGTGCGGCCATCGGAATCGCGCAGCGCGCTCACCGGCTCGTGCTCGCGCCGGTCGAGGCCGGCTTCGACGAACGGCTTGATGCCTGGCGACAGCTCGTAGGCGCCGCGCAGCGTGCCGCCGACCTGCGTGAAGTTGCGGTCGTCGAGACTGAGCGTCGTACCGTCGTTGAGGGTCGCGTCCTGATAGACGCGCCGGTCGACGTTGCCCTTGAGCGTGAATTCGAGCCGGTTCAGCCGCTGTACGAGCGCGGCGGTGCCGCCGGTCGTGGTGTAGCGCGGCGGCTTGGCGGCATCCTTGGGCGAATTGGGATCGCCCGGCGAATCCGCCTGCAGGTTGTAGCGCGCCTCGAGCTCGGCGCGCGTCTGCGAGGAGACGTCGATGCGGCTTTTCGCCTTCAGGTCGAGCATCGGCCGGTCATAGTCCGGCAGGTCGGTATAGCCGGTGAAGGAGCCGCGCAGGTCGAGCTGCAGCTCGTGGCGCGACCAGTCGGACTTGATCAGCAGCTCCGGCGCCACCATCCACAGCGGCGAGCCCTGCTTCTGCGTCTGCCGCGGCGGGTTGGTGTCGTAGCCGCCGCTCAGCTCGACCGCGGGCTTGACCACGAACGCGCCGGCGCGGATGCCGAGCGGGCCGAACGGATCCTCGTCCGCCGGTCCGCGCCGCACCACCGCCCGGCGCTGATGAACGCTCGGAAGCTCGGGCGGATTTGCCGACGGCGGTCTTTTCAACGGCGGCGCGCGATAGACCTCCGGCACCGTCACGTCGGTGGGCGCGAGCGGCGGCAGCGGCGCGGCCTCGACGACGGCCGGCACGGGCGGACGCGGCACCGCGCGCGTATTGGTCGAACGAAAGCCGCTCGTGCCGGCGCCGAACGCGGGCGGGCGGCCATAGGCCGGCCGGCGGAAGCGGTTGGGATTGCGGGCGTCGCCGTCGATCGCCGGAACGAACAGGCGCGAGTCGGTCATGCCGTCGGTCGCGGGGCGCGCGCCCTGCGCGCAAGCCGGAGCAGCGCAGGTCAGCACCGCGCCGGCGGCGAGAAGCGCAACCACAGCGGACCGGCGAGCACGCGCCACCTGCAAACCTCCCTTCCGCCGCCACGCCCGCACGGGCATGCGCAAACGGAAACGGCCGGCCTCGCAGCCGGCGGAAATGGTTAACGGAGTTAAAAGCTTTATGGTTAACGGGAGGTTGATTGAGCCGCGTGACGGCGGCGGGCCTCGTGCACGGCACGGGCGGCAATCCGCGCCGCGGACCCTATTCCGCCGGCTCGACCACGAGGTTCGCCCCGTCGACGCGGACCACGCGCACGCGGCTGCCGGCCGGGCAGTCGCGGTTGCCGTTGACCCGCCAGACGGTGTCGTAGACGTGGATCGCGCCGACGCCGTCGACGATCGGCTTGTCGAGGGTGAAGGTCTGGCCGATCAGCGCCTCGGTGCGGCGGTTGAGGAACGGCGGCGCCTGCGGCGGCTCGATCCGGCGGGCGAAGCGGCGCCAGAGCGGAATCGAGGCGATCGCCGACAGCGCGAAGGCGATGCCCTGCCATTCCCACGACCAGTCGACCAGGAACGACAGCACGCCCACCAGCAGCGAAGCGAGGCCGAGCCACATCATGAAGGCGCCCGGCACCACAAGCTCGAGCGCGAACAGGATCGCGGCCAGGATGATCCAGGCCCAGGGTCCGAGCGAAACGATGAACGACCACATGGCGCGCCCTCGTCAGCCGACGCTGCCGGCGGGCGGCACGGTGGGGCGGCGCGGCGGCGGCGTGCTGCCGCCCGGCTTGCCGCCGTCGGGGCCGAACGTGGCTTTGGCGATCTCGGCGATGCCGGCGAGCGAGCCGAGAATGTTGGTCGCCTCGATCGGCAGCAGCAGCACCTTCTGGTTGTCGGACTCGGCGATCTGCCCGAGCGCCTTGATGTACTTGTCGGCGACGAAATAGTTCAGCGCCGCCATGTTGCCGCCTGCGACCGCCTGGCTCACGACTTCGGTCGCCCTCGCTTCGGCTTCTGCCAGGCGCTCGCGCGCCTCCGCGTCGCGGAAGGCGGCCTCGCGCCGGCCTTCGGCTTCGAGGATCAGCGACTGCTTCTCGCCTTCCGCGCGCAAAATCTGCGACTGGCGCTGGCCCTCGGCGGTGAGAATCTCGGCGCGCTTCTCGCGCTCGGCCTTCATCTGGCGGCCCATGGCCTGCACCAGGTCGGCGGGGGGCACGATGTCCTTGATCTCGATGCGGTTGACCTTCACGCCCCAGGGCGCCACCGCCGCATCGACCACGCGCAGCAGGCGCTCGTTGATCTCGTCGCGATGCGAGAGCATCTGGTCGAGGTCCATGCCGCCCATGACCGAGCGGATGTTGGTCATGGTGAGCTTGATGATGGCGATGTCGAGCCCGGCCACCTCGTAGCTCGCCTTGGCCGCGTCGAACACCTGGAAGAACGTGATGCCGTCGACGGTGACGGTGGCGTTGTCCTTGGAGATGACGTCCTGCTGCGGGATATCGACCGGCCGCTCCATCATGTTCACCTTGTGGCCGATGCGGTCGAAATACGGCACGATCAGGTTGAGGCCCGGATGCAGCGTGCGCGTGTAGCGGCCGAAGCGCTCGACGGTCCAGTGATAGCCCTGGTTCACCGTCTTGACCCCCGCGAACAGCGTCAGGACGACAAGCACGACCAGAAAGATGACAAAAATACTGCCGCCGCTCATGGATTCCTCCGCCGGTTCGCTGCACCGGATATTGGGGACCCGTTCCGGCCGCGGCAAGGGCGGCGGGATTCAATGTGCACGATTTTCCGGACACGCGGGCGGAGGCGAACGCGCCCGCTCACACCCAGCCGGCAAGCTCGCGCGCAACGAGGTGGCGGATCACGGTCATGCCGGCCTCCGAATCGTTGAGACAGGGAATGGCCGCGAAATTCCGCCCGCCATGGCGGCGGAAGATGTCGGCATTCTCGACCGCGATCTCTTCCAGCGTCTCCAGGCAGTCGGCGGCGAAGCCCGGCGTGATGACGGCGAGGTTCTTCACACCACTGCGCGCCAGCGCCTCGACCGTCTTGTCGGTATAGGGTTGCAGCCATTCGGCGCGTCCGAAGCGCGACTGGAAGGTCATGCGCAGCCTGTTCTCATCGTAGCCGAGCGCCTCGCGCAGCAGCCGCGCGGTCTTGGCGCAATGGCAGTGATAGGGATCGCCCTTGTCGAAATAGTCGCGCGGGATGCCGTGGAACGAGACGAGGATGACGTCGGGCGCGAACGGCAGCTTCGCGAGCGCGTCCTTCAGCGAGGCCGCGACCGCTCCGATATAGACCGGATCGTCGTGATAGGGCGGCGCGACGCGCAGCGTCGGCTGCCAGCGCATGGTCATGAGCTGGCGGAAGGCCTCGTCGCACACGGTCGCCGTCGTCGCCGCCGCGTATTGTGGATAGAGCGGCACCAGCAGGAGCCGCTCGCAGCCCTGTTCGGCGAGCGCGGCGATGCGCGAGCCAATCGAGGGATTGCCGTAGCGCATCGCCCAGTCGACGACGATGCGCGCGCTGCCGAGCGCCGCGGCGAGCTTTTCGGCCTGCGAGCGCGTGATGGTCTTGAGCGGGGATTCGTCCCGCTCGCGATTCCAGATCGCGTCATAGTCGCGGCCCTTGGCGCGCGGACGCGTGGTCAGGATGATGCCGTTGAACACGAGCTTCCAGAGGAGCGAATTGTCCTCGATCACGCGCGGGTCGGACAGGAATTGCCGCAGGTAGCGGCGCATCGACCAGAAATCGGTCGCGTCCGGCGTTCCGAGATTGACGAGCAACACGCCGATCCGTCCCGCCCGCACCGGCGGATGATTCTTGGGCCAGTGCTCCGGGCTCGGCCCCGGGAAAAGGTCGCTCTTAGTCATGCCGTCCGTACGCTGTGAAAAAGGCGTCGCCGTTTCCGGGCGCTCCGTGCTAAGTCCCACAAAATACTGCGAAGTCAAACCGTAAAATGAACATTACCCGCCGCCTGCTGCTTCTCGGCTCGTCCTGCCTTGCAATGCTCGCGGGCCTGCCGCGTTTCGCCGCGGCCCAGTCCACGACCGTCACCTTCGTCCTGGTCAACGACATCTATCTGATGAACGAGGAGACCGGGCCGGACGGGCGCAAGCGCGGCGGCTTCCCGCGTCTTGCCGCCGTGGTCAAGGCCGAACGCGCGCGGGCGGCGGCCTCCGGCGGCCACGTCATTTTCGCCCATGCCGGCGACACGCTTTCGCCCTCGCTGCTGTCGGGCATCGACCGCGGCTATCATATCGTCGCGCTTATCAACATGATCCTGCCCGACATCTTCGTGCCCGGCAATCACGAATTCGATTTCGGCAAGGAGGTCTTCCTCCAGCGCATGCGCGAGGCGCGCTTCCCGCTTTACGCCGCCAACATGCGCAACGGCGACGGCCGGCCGCTGCCCGGATTCAGAGACCGCGCCACGATCGAGATCGGCGGCGTGCGCATCGGCCTGACCGGCGCGGCGCTGACCGAGACGCCGCAGGTCGCCGATTCCGGCGACATCCGCTTCGCTCCGCTCGTCGCCACGATCGAGGAACAGGCGAAGGCGCTGCGCAGCGAAGGTGCCGATTTCGTCTGCGCCGTCGTGCACGCCCCGCGCAGCCAGGATAACGAGCTTTTCGCCAAGCGCGCCGCCGACCTGATCCTAACCGGGCACGACCACGACCTGCTGGTGGAATATGACGGCCGCACCGCCATGGTGGAGTCGAGCCACGATGCGCAGTCGGTGACGATGATCGACGTCCATATCGCTATCGACACGCGCGAGGGCCGCCGTGCCGTCTGGCGTCCGAGATTCCGCGTCGTCGACACCGCTGACGTCGAGCTCGATCCCGACGTGCTTGCCGCCGTGCGCGGATTCGAGAACGAACTGTCGAAAGAGTTCGACGTGCCGCTCGCAACCCTTGCGGTCGAGCTGGACAGCCGCACCGCAACGGTGCGCTCGGGCGAAGCCGCCATCGGCAACCTGTTTGCCGACGCGATCCGGGCGACGAGCGAAAGCGAGATCGCCATCATCAATGGCGGCGGCCTGCGCGGCGAGAAAGTCTATCCCGCCGGCGGCGCGATCACCCGCCGCGACGTCTTCGCCGAATTGCCGTTCGGCAACCATGTCGCGGTCCTGCAGATCAGAGGCGAGGCGGTGCGAACCGCGATCGAGAACGGGCTCAGCCTCTTGCCGCGCACCGCCGGGCGCTTCCCGCACGTTTCCGGCCTGCGCTACGAGGCCGACCTGTCGCGCCCCGCCGGCCAGCGCGTGACCGCGATCCAGATCGGCGGCGGCGCGCTCGATCCGGCAAGGACCTACAAGCTCGCGACCAACGACTTCATGGCGCGCGGCGGCGACGGCTACACCATGTTCCGCGACGCGCGCGTGCTCGTGCCCGGCCATGACGGCCCGCTGATGGCCAACGAGGTCATGGTCCATCTGCGCCGGCTCGGCACCGTGCGCACCGGGATCGAAGGCCGCATCGTGCTGAAACGCTAAAGCGGGATGAGCTTTCCTTGAATCGTCATCCCATTTTAGCGCTTTGTCTGAGCATGATCTTTTCCGAAAACCGCTTCGCACTTTTCGGGATCATGCTTTAGATCAGCGCCCGAACCGCAATTCGAGCCCGGCGACGCCGGCAAACACGTTGAGGCCGGCCTGGCCCTCGACGCTGAGCGGCTGCAGCGCGATCGAATTGTTCGAGCCGCCGACCAGCGCATTGGCGCCGAGCCCGACGCCGATCGCGGCACCGGCGGTGAAGCCGGCATAATTGCCGGAAATGTCGCCGAGCCCGATTTCGCGCGTCGGCGCCAGCACGCCCCAGATCAGGCCCGACACCGCCGTCACGCCGATATCGATGCCGGCGCGGCGCACGGTCGCCCGATAGGCCTGCGGCGGCCCCATGTCCGGGCGATAGACGCAGCTTAGTTCGGTCACCGAACCGACGACGAAGCTGATGGACTCGCCACCGCGGCATTCCAGGACGCCGACCTGCAGGCGGCCGGACTGGGCGGAGACGGACGTGGCCGAAAGCGCGACGGCTGCGAGAGCGGCGAGCGCGGACAGGCGAAGCATGGACGTTTTCCTTCCCTCGTTGTGTTTGCCTTTTCTGGCGGCAGAATTCGGGCAAAATTTTGCAACCGCTCAGGCTGCGGCGAATTGCTCGATTTCGGCAAGCAGCCGCTCCCAGGCCGGCTCGCCCGGGATCGGGACATGGTTTTCGGAATCGAGGAGCACGAATGTCGCGCCCGGAATGTGCGCCGCGATCAGACGGCCCTGCTCGACCGGCACGACATTGTCGCGGCTCGCATGCAGCACCAGCGTGGGCACGCGCACCTGCGCGAGCGAATCGACGACGTCGATGTCGTCGCAGGCGACGCGCAGCCGCACCGCCATCTCGGCCGCAGTCGCGCGCTGCTGCATCTCGGCGAACCAGCGGATCTGCTCGCGCGTGCCGTTGGGCAGATAGAGCGAGGAGAACGCGCGCATGAACGCGGAATCCTCGCTGCCCCAGCCCTGCCGCATCATCGCAAGCACGGTCTGCGCGGTCGCCGCATCCTCAGGGTTGCTGCGCCGGTTGCGCCCCTGCGCATAGGCGCCGTAGAGGATGAGCCGCGACACGCGCTGCGGATGGCGCACCGCATAGGTGATGGCTGCCGCCGCGCCCTGCGACAAGCCGAGCAGCGCGAAGCGTTCCGCGTCGAGGCTCCCGGCCACCGCCTCCAGATCGCGCTCGAAGCCAGCAAACGAGATGTCGGCCACGTCGCGGTCGCTCAGCCCGTTGCCGCGCCCGTCGTAACGCACGAGCCGGAAGCGGCCGGCAAGCCGCTCGAACATCGGCGACCAGATCGGGCTTTGCCAGTCATATTCGAGATGATTGAGCCAGTTCGCGGCCTTGAACAGGACCGGCCCCGCGCCCGCGACCGCCATGGCGATGCCGACATCGTCGCTGGCGCGGCAAAAGCCGATGGTCTGGTTCACCGCGCCGGCGGAATCGCGGGCTGGTTCGCTCGCGCCGCCGCCGCCGTCTTCGCGGACCTCGCCGACGAACCGGAAGCCCTTGCGGGCGATCGTCCTGATCAGGCGCTGCGCGGCGCCGTCGTCGCCGACCGCCTTGCGCGCGGCATTGATGCGGGTGGCGAGCGTCGATTCCGAGACGATGCGGCCGCCCCAGACGCCCGCAATCAGATCGTCGCGCGTGACCACGCGGCCGCGGTTGCGGATGAGGAATTCCAGCAGGTCGAACACCTGCGGCTCGAGCGCGACCGGGGTTTCACCGTCATGCAACTCCCGGCAAGCGGCATCCAGCACGAAGCGGTCGAACCGATAGCGCATATTTCCTCCGGAAAGGCCGTTGCAGGCTCAAAATCAAGCAGGTCTCAAGGAGAAATCAAGGTCGCCTGAAAGCCGCGGGCGCCGCCCCGATGCATGGTGACGCCGTCGCGCCGATCACCGGCGCCGCATCGAGGAGGCTCACATGACTCGTCTGGAACTCGAATATCGCACCCAAAAGAACGGCATGATCGATTACGACCATTACCGTGCCCGCGCCGCCGATATGCGGCGCGAGGCCCGGCGCGTCCTGCTCTTGCAGGCGGTAGCGGCGCTCGGCAGCTATTTCAGGTTGCCGCAGAAGCGCTGGATGCGGCGGCAGGCCTCCTCGAGGTCTTCGGTGCGCGTGGCGTAGGAGATCCGGAAGGCCGGGCCGAGGCCGAAGGCCGTGCCCTGCACCACCGCGACCCCTTCGGCCTCCAGCAATTCGGTGACAAAGTCCTGGTCGGTCTCGATCGTCTTGCCGGACGGGGCGGTCTTGCCGATCGTGCCGGCGCAGGAGGGATAGACGTAGAAGGCGCCTTCCGGCGTCGGGCACTTGAGGCCGTTGGCCTGGTTGAGCATCGAGACCACGAGGTCGCGCCGCTCCTTGAAGATCTTGTTGTGCGCGGCGATGAAATCCTGCGGGCCTTCCAGCGCCTCGACCGACGCCCATTGCGACACCGCCGAGGGGTTGGAGGTCGATTGCGACTGGATCATCGCCATCGCCTTGATCAGATGTTCGGGCCCGCCGGCATAGCCGATGCGCCAGCCGGTCATGCAATAGGCCTTGGAGACGCCGTTCACCGTCAGCGTGCGCTCGTAGAGGCCGGGCTCGATCTGCGCCGGGGTGAAGAACTTGAACTCGTCATAGACGAGGTGCTCGTACATGTCGTCGGTCATCATCCAGACGTGCGGATGCTTCATCAGCACGTCGGTGATCGCCTTCAGCTCGTCGCGGGTATAGGCCGCGCCGGTCGGGTTGGAGGGCGAGTTGAAGATCAGCCACTTGGTCTTCGGCGTGATCGCGCGGTCGAGCTGCTCGGCCCTGAGCTTGAAGCCGCTCTCCATCGTGGTCTCGATCGCGACCGGCTCGCCGCCGGTCAAGAGCACCATTTCCGGATAGCTGACCCAGTAGGGCGCCGGGATAATCACCTCGTCGCCCGGGTTCATGGTCGCCACCAGTGCGTTGTAGAGCACCTGCTTGCCGCCGGTGCTCACCGAAATCTGCGAGGGCTTGTAGTCGAGCCCGTTCTCGCGCTTGAACTTGGCCGCGATCGCCGCCTTCAGCTCCGGGATGCCGTCGACATTGGTGTATTTGGAGGCCTTGCCGCTCTCGATGGCGTGGATGGCGGCGAGCTTGATGTTGGCGGGCGTGTCGAAATCCGGCTCCCCCGCCCCCAGCCCGATGACGTTGCGGCCGGCCGCCTTGAGCGCGCGCGCCTTGTCCGTCACGGCGATCGTTGCCGAGGGCTTGATGCGCTTGAGCGAGTCCGCAAGGAAGGCCATGGTCGTCTCCGGTTTGGGCGCGCTTTGGTAATGCGCTGACGCGGCCGGAGCAAGCCACATTCCCTGATGCACCCATGAAGCCGGCTGATGGGCGCAAGGCCCGGTTCGCCCCGGCCCCGAGGGCGCTCACCATGCCGGGCGGCGCGCCCGCGGGTCATCGGAGAAACCGTGCGCGGAAATGGTCGCGGGCGGAACGATTTTCCGCTCCCGCGCCGGCGCGCGTCACGATCCGTCTTTTCTGCATTTGCGCCAGCTTGCCGCCTTGCTCTCGCCCGCCTTTTTCTTTGATGTCCGCCCGGCGCGGGATAACATCGCATTCGTGGGATGCCCCGGTTTTGCAGGATGCCGGCATGTACACGCTCTACTCGATGCAGCGTTCGGGCAATTGCTACAAGGTGCGCCTCGCTCTGGCGCAGCTCGGCGTCGCGTATAACCGGGTCGAGATCGACATCCTCAAGGGCGAGACGCGCACGCCCGATTTTCTCGCCCGCAATCCGAGCGGGCACATCCCGCTGCTGGAGATCGCGCCCGGCCGCTTCCTCGCCGAATCGAACGCGATCCTGTGCTTCCTGGCCGAGCGCAGCCATCTGCTTGCGCGCGATCCGGTCGAGCGCGCCGCCATCATGCAATGGCTGTTCTTCGAACAGCACGCGGTCGTGCCGAACATCGGAGCGGCGTATTTCTGGCTCTGCCTCGTCAAGGGCGGCCGCGACCTGCAGCGCCACGCGCTCGACGACTGGATGGAGGAAGGCCAGCGCAGCCTCGCGGTGATGAACCGCCACCTGTCGGAAAACCGCTATTTCGCGGGCGAGCGCTACTCGATCGCCGACGTCGCGATCTACGCCTATACCCACCTCGCCCCGCTCTGCGACTTCGAGCTTGCGCCGTTCCCCGCCTTGCAGGACTGGCTCGCCCGCGTCGCCGCCGAGCCCGGCCATATCGGCATGGATTTCGACCCCTCCGCGCTCAGCGCCGCCGCCGAGTAGCGCGTTAACCGGGCGTTAACCAAACGCCATCAATTCGCCGCCGTCCCGGAATCGGTTCGCCGCGATCCGGTCCTAACGCGGCCCGCTTCCCGGACGATCATGTTTCCCAACATCGATTCGCGGAGACGTGCGACCATGTCCGGGAGATTTACCGAGAACCCGATCGGCGATGTCGGGTTCGAACAGCCGCGCCGGCGCGACCGGGCGCTGACGGCGCGTCGCCTTGCCTTCACGCAGCTCATCATGACCGCATCGCTGCTCATCTCGATCGTGATCGCGGCGACCGCGGTCTCGATCGGCATCGCGCGCGCGGATGCGCTGGCTGTGCCGGCCGGCCCCAGTGCGTTGCCGGTCGCCACCATGCTCGGTGCGCTGCTGGTGCTGATGGGCGCTATCACCGCCGCCTTCGCCGGCCGGCCGGACCAAACGACGCAGCGCGACTGAGCCGGGCTTCCGGAACGCCGCGGCCGGTCTTACCGTTGGGTAGCGGACGCGGACCGATTTGCGCCGCCCGCGCCGCTGACGGGAGACCCGGGCATGAAACGCATCGCCGCCGCACTGGTTCTGTTGGCAAGCGCGCTGCTGGCGGGCGCGCCGGCGCTCGCGCAGGTGCAGACCTTCCGCTCCGCCACCGGCAATCTCAATGTGGAGACGGTCGCCGGCGGCCTCGCCAATCCCTGGTCGCTCGCCTTCCTGCCCGACGGGCGCATGCTGGTCACCGAGCGGCCCGGCCGGCTGCGCATCGTCACCCGCGACGGCAAGCTCTCGACGCCGGTTGCCGGCGTGCCGAAGGTCGCCGCCCGCGGACAGGGCGGATTGCTCGACGTCATCGTCGACCGCGACTTCGCCACCAACCGCACCCTCTATTTCTGCTATGCCGATCCGGTCGAAGGCGGCGCGCAGACCGCGCTCGCGCGCGCCGTGCTCGACGCCGGCGAAACGCCGAAGCTCGAAGGCTTCCGGCGCATCTTCCGGCAGGAAGGGCTGCCGTCCTCAGGCCGGCATTTCGGCTGCCGCATCGTGCAGACGCCCGACAATAACTTGTTCCTGACCACCGGCGATCACGGCAGCGAATCGCGCGAAGCGCAGAACCTCGCCAACCATATCGGCAAGATCGTGCGCGTCCGGCCCGACGGCACGGTGCCGCCCGACAATCCATTCGTGAACCGCTCGGGTGCAAAGCCGGAAATATGGAGCTACGGCCACCGCAACGCGCAGGGCGCGACGCTCAACCCCGCCTCCGGCAAGCTCTGGATGCACGAGCACGGCCCGCGCGGCGGCGACGAAATCAACATCCCGCAGGCCGGCAGGAATTACGGCTGGCCGGTGATCGGCTACGGCATCGATTACAGCGGCGCCAAGATCCACGAGAGCACGCACAAGGACGGCATGGAGCAGCCGATCGTCCAGTGGACGCCGGTGATCGCGCCCTCCGGCATGGCCTTCTATGCCGGCGATCTGTTCCCGCGCTGGAAAGGCAACCTGTTCATCGGCGGCCTCGCCACACAGGTCGTCGTGCGGCTCGAACTCGACGGCGAGAAAGTGGTGCGCGAGGAACGCATCCTGCGCGAGCTCGGCGAGCGCATCCGCGACGTGCGGGCGGGGCCGGACGGCGCGCTGTGGCTTCTCACCGACAATTCCGCCGGGCGCATCCTGCGCGTCACGCCGGCGAAATGACGCTCACCATTTCTGGAAGACGAAGAACGCCCCGAGCGCGATCAGGGCGAAGCCGACCGCGTGATTCCAGGTGAACGGCTCCTTCAGATAGGCGACCGAGAAGCCGGCAAAGACCAGGAGCGTGATCACCTCCTGCATGGTCTTGAGCTGGGCGGTCGAATAGACCGCGCTGCCGAACCGGTTGGCCGGCACCGCCATGCAATACTCGACGAAGGCGATCATCCAGCTCGCCAGGATCACGCCCCAGAGCGGGGTCTCCTTGAACCGCAGATGGCCGTACCAGGCGATGGTCATGAAGACGTTGGAGCCGACGAGCAGCAGAAGCGGCAGCAGATAGGGCGAGCCCAGAAAGGCGGTCATGGAAGTCCCGTTGGTTTGAACGCGGCGCGCTTCTAGCACGACACAGGAGAGATGCCTTCACCCGGCGGGGGTGCTAGCATGCGCCGGCCGGACCGGATGTGAATCGCACAGCGCGCGCCGTACCGCCGTCGCAATCGCACCTTATCCAGTCCGTTCCTTTCGGGAGATGCCCCATGCGCCCTGCCTTTTCCCTGATCGTTGCCGCCATTGTGCTGGCGCCGCTGCCGCTGGCCGCCCAGGCGCCGCGGCCGGCCGCCCCCGCACAGGCCCAGCCGGCCGTGCCGCCGGCAAAGCCCTACAAGGCCGTCGCCGTGAAGCTGCCCGCCCCCCTCGCCGATGCGACGTTCGAAGCCTTCCGCAAGCAGCTCGGCGAAGCCGCCCAGAAAAAGGACCGCACCGCGCTCGCCAAGCTCGTGGTCGCGAACGGCTTCTTCTGGGAGGGCGAGAAAGGCGACCGCGCCGACAAGAAGAAATCCGGCATCGACAACCTCGTGGCCGCGCTCGGTCTCGCAAAGAAGGACGGCGACGGCTGGGACATGCTCGGCGGCTATTCGGCCGACCCGACCGCGATGCCGATGGGCGAGAAGAAAGACATCCTGTGCGCGCCGGCCGATCCGGCCTTCGACGAGAAGGAGCTCGAGGACGTCGCCAAGGCGACCCAGACCGATCCCGGCGACTGGGGCTATCCGGTCGGCGACGGCATCGAGGTGCGTTCCGGCCCGCAGGCCAACACGCCGGTGAGCGAGAAGCTCGGCCTGCATTTCGTGCGCGTGATGCCCGACAGCCCGGCGCCGGCGCCGAACCAGGTGCCGATGCTCAAGATCGTGACGCCCTCCGGCAAGACCGGTTTCGTGACCGCCGATGCCATCGCCCCGCTCGGCAACGACCAGCTCTGCTACGTCAAGGATGCGGGCGGCTGGAAAATCACCGGCTTCATCGGCGGCGAGTAAGATAAGGCCGCGCATCGTCCGCAGTCATGGATGGTGCGCGGACGGTGCGCGGTCCGGTCCCGACAATCCGAACGATCGCCTTAACCGCGCGCTCACGATGTTTCGCGAGCGCACCGGCCTTCCGCCTGCGCTTAACGCGTCCATGACCGCGCCGCGGCTATGATCGGATCGCCCATTTCCCACTCTGGCGCGACCCGAGGATGCCGTTATGCGACTGATCCTGTTCTTTCTCGGCGGCTTCATGCTCGCCAACCTCGTGGTCGCCGGATCGAGCATGATCCGTCCGCAGGCCCACGAACAGCAGCGCATGTTCCGCGACGCGAACAAAAGCGCGCCCGCGCCCTGGACGGCGAACGAACGCTACATCGAGCCCACGCGCAAGAATGCGCGGCGCTCCGCGCTCGACGCGCTCGCCATGCCGCTTGCGGTGGCCTGCTCGTCGACCGGCCGCGCGCAGATCGTCGATGCGCTCGCCTTCTATTACGGCCAGCGCGCCGCGCAGCGGCGCAAGTATGCCGAAGCCTGGGGCGCGGACGGCGGCCGCTTCGCCGAGAAGGCCTGGGCCACCACCGACGACGGCCGCGTCGAGCGGCTGACGCGGGAGACGTTCAGCCGCGGCTATTTCTCGCTCGACGATTTCGGCGCGCGGGCGCGCGAACTGATCGCCGAGACGGTGAGCGGGGAATCCGCGCCCGCGACGGCCTGCGCCGCCGGCTGAGCGGCTGCCCGCAAAAGCTGTCGCCGCACGGACCTGCCGCGACGCGCACATCCACGCCTGTGCACAGCGTGCGCGGGCAAATGGCGTCCGGCCGCTGTCCGGCCTAAGCTCTCCCGGCTGCAAACCAAAGGAGTCGGAGATGGCGCGCCGCGGCGGATTTGTCCTGACACCCCCCTCGATCATCGTTTTCATCATCTCGCTGATCGTTGCCGTCCTGGCATTGCTGGTCCGCTACGCCGGCATATCGGTGCCGGTCATCAGTCCGGCGCGCGCCTTCGATGCGCTCGCGATCGCCTATCTGCTGTTGACCGCGGGCGTGCTGTTCCGCGGCATCTAGGGCGCGGATAAGCCGCGGCGGCGACGTTTTGGCGTCAAATCGCCCGACGACCGCCGCGCGATCACGCGAAAATGAAAAGCCAAAGGATGATCCGCTTCACACCGGGTTCACACCGGGCGGATCGTGGTTTTGCGCCCCGGCGCGCGCAGCCGCGCCGTCGTTCTTGACAAAGGCCGCATTGTCGAACAGGGAACCGGCGACGAATGGCCGCCGCGGGCCACCCGCGTCCCCAAGGTCTCCCTCAGGGTCCCCCAAGGTCCCCTCCAGGGCGCCGGTCCGGCGGACTGATCAACGCCCTTTGGCGATCCGGCCCGATTGCGCGCACGCCTTCTTTGCGTCCGCGCCTGCACAGAGCGCACGGAATACGGAACGCACGGAACGAAGCACGGGAAGAAAAACCATGGCGCGCAAACCGACCAAGAAGACCGAATTCGTGCTGTTCGACGTGATCTACGAGGACGGCACCCAGCGCTCGAACCGGCGCGTGCCGGCCGAGGCCCTGACCGGGATCGAAGGCGAAGCGGCCGCGCGCGCGATCATCGAGGGGCAGGATCGCGAGATCGCGGCCAAGTCGGGGCAAGCCCCGCTGCGCATCAAGAGTGTGTTGCGCACCGGCGCCAAGCTGCCCGAGAAGGAATGGAAGCGGCGCGCGCTGCTGTCGGATTGACGTCTGCGCGGCCCGGGCCGGATCGGGGCCGCCGCCGCGTAAAAAATGCTCCCGCGCACTTGAGCGAAAATGCGGCACGGCGGATGATTGCATTCGGCCGCGAACAATGATCTGTGCGGCGGCACGGAACAATCGCGCACGGTTGCAGCAATGCGTCTTCCGCTTCCTGTCCTCGCCGTTCTGCTCGTCGCCGGGTCCGACCTGCGGGCCGAGACGACGGCGCGCGCCCACCACGCCTTGACCGGCCACTGGGGGGTCGCCCGGGCGGAGCCCGCGCCCTGGCTCTCGGGCGAAGCCGCCGCCGCGCTCAAGGGACAGTCCGATCCGCTCATCGACCAGCGCGTCTCGTTTTCCAGCACCGCCATGTCGTCGCGCTATCCGGTGCTCAATTGCAGCGACGCGGAATTTTCCGCCACGCGCATGCCGCCGGAGGGCCTATTCCAGGGCAACCTGCCCGGACACCCCGCCAAGTTCGCCAAACGGCTCGGCTTCAAGGACGGCGAGATCGACGGCGTCGACGTCACCTGCTCGGCCGGCGCGTTCTCCTTCCATTTCATCGACCGCAACACCGCCCTGTTCGCGCTCGACAACGTGATCTACCGGCTCCGGCGCCGCTGACGCGCATTCGCCCCGAACGCCGCGTCCGCAACGAAAGGACCAGTGCATGATTCTGGAAATCGCCCAGATCGACGTGAAGCCCGGCATGGAGCGCGATTTCGAGGCGGGCGTGACGGCCGCCGCGCCGCTGTTCCGGCGCGCCAAGGGCTGCCGCGGCATGGAGCTGCAACGCTCGATCGAAAAGCCGCAGCGCTATCGCCTGTTCGTGAAATGGGACACGCTCGAAAACCACACCGTCGATTTCCGCGGCTCGGCCGATTTCACGCAATGGCGCGAGCTGGTCGGCCATTGCTTCGCCACCCCGCCGGAAGTCGAGCATACCGCGCCCGCCGTGCAGGGATTCTAGCGCAGCGGCGTCCACGGCGCCGAGGTGCGACAATTCTCTGGGCGCGCTCTGCCCATCGGCGCTCGTCGGCCTGCGCGCAGAACGATAACGTAGATGCACAGCCGAGCAGGCGGCAGCTTCGCCGCGCCGCCTTTCAGGAGCGCTCCATGATTTCCGCAATGACGTCTCTCGTTGTCGTCCACACGCTGCTCTCGCTCGCGGGGATCGTCGCCGGCTTTGCCGTGCTCTACGGCTTCGTCACCGCCAACCGCCTCGACACATGGACGGCGGCGTTTCTGGCGGCCACCGCCACGACAAGCCTCGTCGGCTTCCTGTTTGCGTCCGAACAGACATTGCCGCTACACAAGCTCGGCATCACCTCGCTTGTCGTTGTCGCGGCAGCATTCACGGCGCGCTACGTCTACAAGCTTGCCGGCATGTGGCGCACGATCTTCGTCGCCGCCGCCGTGCTCGCCCTTTATCTGAACGTCTTTCTCGGCATCGTGCAGGCGTTCCGAAAAATCCCGGCGCTGCATGCGCTGGCGCCCACCCAGACCGAGCCGCCCTATCTCACCGCGCAATTCCTCGCGCTCGTGCTGTTCATCGTCGGCGGCATCGTATGCGCGATCCGCTTTCATCCCGCGCCCCGATGAGACGCACGGGACTCTATTGCACCGCACTGGCGGCCGTTATGGTGCGATGCGGAACGCCTGCGCGGCGGCAATCGCCGCGCGCCGGGCGCGGCAATCCTGACCGGCCGGGACGCCTTGCCGGGGTCGGTCCGCGCCACTAAAACAACTGCTGTCATTCCCGGAACAGGCTGCGGGCGGCCGGTGTTCCACCTTTTCGACAATCGGTGCAAAAACGGAGGGGCCTCATGCCGACCTACAACATCCTGCTCATGGGCGCGTCGTACGGATCGCTTCTGGCCTCCAAGCTCCTGTTCGGCGGACATTCCATCCATCTCGTCTGCCTGCCGGCGGAAGCCGATCTCATCAACGCCGAAGGCTTCAAGGTCACGCTGCCGGTGCGCGGCCGCAAGGAACCGGTGCTGCTGGAATCGCGCAAGCTGCCCGGCAAGGTGACGGCGGGCCCCGCCACCGGCGTCGATCCTTCGAAGTTCGATCTCGTCGGCCTGTGCATGCAGGAGCCGCAATACCGCTCCGATGGCGTGCGCCAGCTGCTCGACGCGGTCGGCAAGTCGCGCGTGCCGTGCATGTCGATCATGAACATGCCGCCGCTGCCCTATATCAAGCGCATCCCCGGCCTCGACCACGCCGCGCTCGAGCCGGCCTATACCGATCCGCGGGTGTGGGACTCGGTCGATCCGAAGAAGATCACGCTCAACAGCCCCGACCCGCAGGCCATCCGCCCACCGGACGGCAAGGCGAACGAACTGCTCGTCACGCTGCCGACCAATTTCAAGTGCGCGCGCTTCGACGACGACAAGGACACCGCGATCGTCCGCAATCTGGAGAAGGACGTGGAGGCCGCGCGCTTCGATGCCCCCGAAGGCAAGATCGAGCTGCCGGTGAAGCTGAAGGCCTACGATTCCATCTTCGTGCCGCTCGCCAAGTGGTCGATGCTGCTTGCCGGCAATTATCGCTGCATCACCGATGACGGCATGCGCACCGCGCAGGAGGCGGTTCATTCGAACATCGAGGAGTCGCGCTCGGTCTACAACTTCGTGTTCGATCTGTGCGTGAAGCTCGGCGCCGATCCGGCCGACCTCGTGCCGTTCGAGAAATACGCCGCCGCGGCGCAGAGCCTGTCGCGTCCGGCCTCGGCGGCGCGCGCGCTCAATAACGGCGCGCCGAACATCGAGCGCGCCGACAAGCTTGTGCAGCTGATCGCGAAGCAGAAGGGCCTGAGCCATCCGGTGATCGACGCCATCGTCGCGCGGGTCGACCGCCGGCTCGAAGCCAACCGCAAGAAGGCGGCCTGACCGCAAGCGGACGGGCGGCGCCAACGCCGCCCGATCCGTCAGTGTCCTGCGCTCGCGGCCGCCGGGAAGACCCGGCGGCGGTCGTGCTCGCTCCCGGCATAATGGTCGCGCTTGGCCTGCAGCATCAGAAGATCGGCGCGCTTGACCACGGCCTCGAGGCGCTCGCCCGGCCGGCTGGTGGCGATGCCGACCGAGAGGCTGAGCGGCAGGTCGGGATAGAACTGGTTGTTGATCTCGATCAGGTCGTTGAGCATTTCCAGCATCTTCTCGCCGGCCGCCGCGTCGGTCGCCGGCATCAGCACGGCGAACTCGTCGCCGCCGATGCGCGCGGCGCAATGCGGCCGGTCGATCAGCGAGGAGAATACCTCGCCCGCCCGCCGCAGCATGGCGTCGCCGGCGGCATGGCCGAGCTCGTCGTTCGCCGCCTTCAGGCCGTTGAGGTCGGCCATGATGATGGTGACCGGCTGCGGCCCCTTGCGTTCGAGGCGGTTGAGCTCGTCGACATAGAAGGAGCGGTTATAGAGCTTGGTCAACACGTCGTGGGTGCCGAGATATTCGAGATAGGCTTCCGCCTTCTTGCGCGCGGTGATGTCGGTCAGCGCCACCTGCACCAGCGACCAATTGTGCTCGTGACCCGGCAGCACCGAGAATTGCAGCAGCAGATTGAGCTTGGTGCCGTCGAGCGCGTAATTGACCACCTCGCGCTGCTGGAACAGCTTGCCGTCCCACAGGTCGATGAGCTGCTCGCGGAAATGCGGCTCCATCTCGTCGCGGAACACGTCGGCGAGATTGCGCAGCAGCGTCTCCTTGTCCGGCGCGCCGAACAGTTCCAGCGTGCGGGCATTAACGTCGAGCACGCGGATCTCGCTCATGCAGCGGGAGACGAATTCCTCGTGCACGTCAGTGAAGACGCGGAAATCCTCGATGCCGCGCAGGCGCAGCTCGTCGATCAGCCTTTTGACCGTGCTGAAATCCTCGACCCAGAGCGAGACCGGCGAATGCGCGAACAGGCCGCGCGCATAATTCTCGTTGTGGACGAGGCCGCGCCTTGCATTCTCGCGCGCGGTCACGTCCTCGATCGCGATCAGCACGCGGTCCCAGCCGCGCTCGTGGCCGGGCAGCATGGTGCCGCTGAGCTGGATGTCGAGCCGCTTGCCCGAGAGCGTGTAATTGACCGTGTTGCTGACGAACTGGGTGTTGCCGTCCCAGAGCTGCACCAGCTCCTCGATATGGGTGTCGAGCATGTCGTCGCGGAAAATGCTGTCGAGATTGGCGACGAGCTGGTCGAGGTCGGCGGCCTCGAACAAGGAGAGCGTCTTGCGGTTGACCTTGAGCACCTTGATGCAGCGCGAGCATTCGCTCACCCGCGTGCGGTCGGCATAGAGGTAGTTGCGCAGGTCCACGACCCCGGCCTGCCGCCAGCGCTCGAAAAGAGCGCGCAGCGCGCTGTAGTCTTCGAGCCATAGCGACACCGGCGCGAGATCGAACATCTCGGTGTCTTCGCTGCGCAGGGATTCGGGTCTGGATCTGGACATCAGCCGCCTGTGAGAAAATACGAGAAACGGAGCCGTCCGGGAGCCGGCACGGCGAAATATGCGCTCTGTACTCCATTAAAGGGATTCCGTTGCTGATTCGCTACGCGGAGCCGGATCGCCCCGCGCAGACAAGCCATGCCGCCCCGGTTCCCCGGGCGGACCCCGTATTTCTGACGGCGATGAACGCAGGCTTCCCCGGTGCGACGCACGCGCTCCCGGGGGAAAACGCCCCGCCGCCGTCTTTTAAGGAAATCGTTAGCCTATCGGGAAAATCGCTGGCCCATCGCACGGGCATTGTGCCGCGGTCCGGCTGCCGACCTACCGTCGCAAGCCCCTATCGCAAGCCCCTATCGCAAGTCCCTGTCGCAAGCCTGCCGTCGCGACCGGCCGCAGCGGAATGACTTGCAGCGTCATCCCGCCGCGGCACGTTGCGTGGCCGCCGTCCGGGTCTGCAAACCGCCTGCGGTTTGCAGGCCGCGCGTCAGGCCGCCACCGGCGGCAGTTCGGCGAGCGCCGCCTTCAGCGCCGCCTCGTCATAGTCGCGGTCCTCCAGCTTGCCGGCGAAGTAGTCGGTATAGGCCTGCATGTCGAAATGCCCGTGGCCGGACAGTCCGAACAGGATGGTCTGCGCCTTGCCTTCGGCCTTGCAGCGCAGCGCCTCGTCGAAGGCGACGCGAATGGCGTGCGTGGATTCCGGTGCCGGAATGATGCCCTCGGCGCGGGCGAACGCGACCGCGGCCTCGAAGCAGGCGATCTGGCGCACGGCGCGTGCCTCGACCAGACCAAGCTCCTTCAGGTGGCTGACCATCGGCGCCATGCCGTGATAGCGCAGGCCGCCGGCATGGAAGGCGGGCGGGATGAAGGTTGAGCCGAGCGTGTGCATCTTCACGAGCGGCGTGAGATGCCCGGTGTCGCCGAAGTCGTAGGCATATTTGCCGCGTGTCAGCGACGGGCAGGCCGCGGGCTCGGCGGCGACCACGCGCACGTTCTTCTTCTCGCGCAGGCTCTTGCCGACGAACGGGAACGACAGGCCGGCGAAGTTCGAGCCGCCACCGGCGCAGGCGATCACGACGTCGGGCCAGTCGCCGGCCATCTCCATCTGCTCGATCGCCTCGATGCCGATCACCGACTGGTGCAGCAGCACGTGGTTGAGCACGCTGCCGAGCGCGTAATTGGTGTCGGCGTTCTTGGCCGCGACCTCGACCGCTTCCGAGATCGCGATGCCGAGGCTGCCCGGCGAATCCGGCGACTTGGCGAGGATCGCCTTGCCGGAATCGGTCTCCTCGCTCGGGCTGGCGATGCAGGTCGCACCATAGGCTTCCATCAGCGCGCGCCGGTACGGCTTCTGCTGATAGCTCACCTTGACCATGTAGACCTTCACGTCGAGGCCGAAGAGCTGGCCGGCGAAGGCGAGCGAGGAGCCCCACTGGCCGGCGCCGGTCTCGGTGGAGAGTTTCCTGATGCCGGCTTCGCGATTGTAGAAGGCCTGCGGCACCGCGGTGTTGGGCTTGTGGCTGCCGGGCGGGCTGACGCCCTCGTATTTGTAATAGATGCGCGCCGGCGTATCGAGCGCGCGCTCGAGGCGACGGGCACGGTAGAGCGGCGCCGGCCGCCACAGCTTGTAGATCTCGCGCACCGGCTCGGGGATTTCGACCTCGCGCTCGGCGGTGACTTCCTGCGCGATCAGCGCCATCGGGAAGATCGCGGACAGGTCGGCCGGGCCGATCGGCTGGCCGGTGCCCGGATGCAGCGGCGGCGGCGGCGGCGCCGGCAGGTCGGCGACAATGTTGTACCAGGCTTTCGGAATACGGTTTTCGGGCAGAAGATATTTGACGCTGTCACTCACGATACGGCTCTCCCGGCTGTTAGGATGCACGCATTACATGTGCAGAAACATTTTGCGCAGTCCTTGACCTAAACGCTACCGGGAAAGGCGATTTCGGGTTGTGGGCGCATGCAACGCGACCCTTTTCCGGCCGGGCGACCGGGCCCATATTGCGGGCGATGGCCAAGTCCCCGCCGAAAAAACCGAAGGACCCTGCAAAACCGACGCGCGCCAAGGCCCACCGGCCGGAGGCGCCGGCGGCCGACCCGCATCTCGACGCCCTGCTCAATCCCGGCATCGCCCGCGGCCGCGCCGGCATCGGCTCGGGGACGGGCAAAAGCCTGAACCTGCAGCCGCCGCCGGACAATTCGTTCGACCGCCGCCGCGACAACGCCGCCCAGCACACCGCGCGCAAGTCCGCGCCGCAGGGCCTCGGCGAGAGGCCGCAGGCGGGCTATGTCGCACGCGATCCGTTCACCGGGCCGAGCGTCACCGGGCTCGATCCGGTGCTGGCGAAAGAGCTCGGGCTCGACGTGGATGAAAGCGCGGCCGCGCCGGGCGCGAAGGTCGGCCGGCGCGCGGAGAAAACCGACGACGTCGATCTCGGCCGCGGCGTCACCGGCGCGATGGCGTCGAACGACGCGCTGGAGCGGCTGCTGCGCGAGGGCCGGTCGGAATTTGCCGGCGGCATCGCCTGGTCGCCGCACCGCCCCGAACGCCCGGAGAAGCTCGAAGGCGGCATCCGCCTCGAAATCAAGAGCGAGATGGAGCCGAAGGGCGACCAGCCGTCCGCGATCCGCGATCTGGTCGAAGGCATCAGGCGCAACGACCGCACGCAGGTGCTGCTCGGCGTCACCGGCTCGGGCAAGACCTATACGATGGCGAAGGTGATCGAGGCGACGCAGCGCCCCGCTCTCATCCTTGCGCCCAACAAGACGCTGGCCGCCCAGCTCTATGGCGAGTTCAGGAGCTTCTTCCCCGACAACGCGGTGGAATATTTCGTCTCCTATTACGATTACTACCAGCCGGAAGCCTATATCCCGCGCACCGACACCTATATCGAGAAGGATTCCTCGATCAACGAGCAGATCGACCGCATGCGCCACTCCGCGACGCGCGCGCTGCTCGAGCGCGACGACGTCGTGATCGTCGCCTCGGTGTCGTGCATCTACGGTATCGGGTCGGTGGAGACCTACACCGCCATGACCTTCGTGCTGAAGGCCGGCGACCGCATCGACCAGCGCCAGATCATCGCCGACCTCGTCGCCCTGCAATACAAGCGCGCGGCGGATTTCTCGCGCGGCACGTTCCGCGTGCGCGGCGACACCATCGAGATTTTCCCCGCCCACTACGAGGACCGCGCCTGGCGCGTGAACCTGTTCGGCGACGAGATCGAGAAGATCGTGGAGTTCGACCCGCTCACCGGACGGGAGACCGACGAACTGCGCTTCGTCAAGATCTACGCCAACTCGCATTATGTCACGCCGCGCCCGACGCTGATCCAGGCGATGAATGCGATCAAGCTCGAGCTGCGCCAGCGGCTCGAGGAGCTCAACCGCGCCGGCCGCCTGCTGGAAGCGCAGCGGCTCGAGCAGCGCACGCTGTTCGACCTCGAGATGATGGAGGCGACCGGAAGCTGCGCCGGCATCGAGAACTATTCGCGCTATCTCACCGGGCGCAAGCCGGGCGAGCCGCCGCCGACTTTGTTCGAATACGTGCCCGACAACGCGCTGGTGTTCGTCGACGAAAGCCACGTCACCATCCCGCAGGTCGGCGGCATGTATCGCGGCGACTTCCGCCGCAAGGCAACGCTCGCCGAATACGGCTTCCGCCTGCCCTCGTGCATGGACAACCGGCCGCTGCGCTTCGAGGAATGGGACGCCATGCGCCCGCAGACGGTCGCCGTCTCCGCCACACCCGGCGGCTGGGAGCTGGAACAGTCCGGCGGCGTGTTCGCCGAGCAGGTGATCCGCCCGACCGGGCTGATCGACCCGCCGGTGGACGTGCGCCCGGCACGCACGCAGGTCGACGACCTCGTCGGCGAGGTGCGCGCCACCGCGCAGAAGGGCTACCGCTCGCTCGTCACCGTGCTGACCAAGCGCATGGCCGAGGACCTCACCGAATATCTGCACGAGCAGGGCGTGCGTGTGCGCTACATGCACTCGGACATCGACACGATCGAGCGCATCGAGATCATCCGCGACCTGCGGCTCGGCGCGTTCGACTGCCTCGTCGGTATCAACCTCCTGCGCGAGGGCCTCGACATCCCCGAATGCGCGCTGGTCGCCATCCTCGACGCCGACAAGGAAGGCTTTCTGCGCAGCGAGACCTCGCTGATCCAGACCATCGGCCGCGCCGCGCGCAACGTCGACGGCCGCGTCATCCTCTATGCCGACCAGGTGACAGGATCCATGGAAAGAGCGATGGCGGAAACCGAGCGCCGGCGCGAGAAGCAGGAAGCCTACAACAGGGAGCATGGCATCACGCCGGCCTCGGTGAAGAAGAACATCGCCGACATCCTGGAGAGCGTCTACGAGCGCGACCATGTGCTGGTGGAGACCGACGCAAGCGGCATCACCGGCGAGGCCGCGACCATCGGGCACAATTTCGAGGCGGTGATCGCCGACCTGGAAAGCCGCATGCGCGCGGCGGCGGGCGACCTCGATTTCGAGGAGGCCGCGCGGCTGCGCGACGAGATCAAGCGCCTGCGCACGACCGAACTCGCGGTGAGCGACAATCCGGCGACGCGTTCACCCTCCCCTGCAGGGGGAGGGTCGGCGCGCAACGCGCGCCGGGGTGGGGTGAATCCAAGCCGCCCGCACAAGCCCGCGCTCGACGAGATGGGCATCGCCATCTGGCACGAGGTGCTGCCCGACCGTCCGGGCGGCAAACGCAAGCACCGCAAAGGCCCGAGCAAGCCCGATCTCAATTCCATGGGCCCAGGCGTGGAGAGCATCCCCGCGCGCAACGCCGAAGGCCCGGCAGGAACGCAAAAAGGCCCGCGCTCGACGGCGGGAAAGGCCGGGCAGCGCGGCGGATGGAGCGCGAAGAAGTTTCGGAAGTAATTGCCGCTCCTGCCGCCGGCGGGGATGGCATTGGCGGGGGCGAATTCATGAAATACATCGCGCTGATTGCCGTGATCGGCATTCTGCTTCTGCAATCGACCGGCGCGATTCCGCTGGCGAGCGTCGGCGGGTCGTTGACGATCGGGCTGGCATTTATCGCGGCCGCGCTGGCGGTGGGCATCCATGAAGCATGGACGCAAAAGCGCGGCGTGCTTGGCTGGATCGTCAACATCCTCGCCGCTTTCGTCGGCGCTCTTTTCGGCGCGCAGGCCGGCGGCTTCGTCGTTGTGATGCTACTGGGCCTCACCGGGACGATGGACGGATCGATCGCGAAAACGGGCGGTCTTGCGATGTCATTCGCGCTCGCCGGCGGCATGCTCGCCACGCTCGCAGGCGCGTGGGGCGCGCTGTGGATCGTGAACCGGTGGCGATGAGTGTGTTTTAGCGGCGGGCGGCAGGGTGACCAGCGCGGCTGGCCCGCATTATCCCGATCCGGACTTATCGGCCCGGGGCACCATGACCGAATTTCTGCGCAAGCGGCTTTACGGGCTTTATGCCGCCTACGCCGCCGGACATATCGACGAGGTGCTTCGCGAATTCGACGACGACGTCACCATGACCTCATACGCGCCGGTGGATGTTTTTCCGTATCTCGGGCGCAAACGCGGCAAGGCCGCACTCGCCGAGGCCCTGCGCACGATCCGTACCGAATACGACTATCTCACCTATCAGCCGGTCTTCATGGTCACCGAAGGCGACGACGCCGCCGTGATCGTGCTGGCGCGGCTGCGCCAGCGTGCGAGCGGGCGCGTGATCCAGCTTTTCGTCGCCGACTTCCTGCGCCTGCGCCAGGGCCGCATTGTCGAGTTGCGGCAGTTCATGGATTCGTTCGACGCCGTGCAGCAGGTGCTGGGCCGGGAAATCCCGGTGTCCGGGCAATGAGCGCGCTCCACACATCTTCGCGAGCGGGGCACCGGCGCATGGCTTTCGCCCGACCGCCGTTGCAGACTCCGCGTCACCCGGACACACGTCCGGCGACCAGGAGGGAACGACCATGCTGAAAATCTTGTCGGCTGCGGCATTCGCTGCAGGCCTTACCCTATCGATGGCGGCCTTCGATGCCGGCCCGGCGCTGGCGCAGGCCAAGAAGGGCAAGTGCGCGGCAAACTTTTTCGACGCCTGCATGAAAGCCTGTACCAGCCGCGGCGGCCAGCCGCGTTTCTGCCCCGATTACTGCACCAAGCAGAAGGCGGCAAAGGGCTGTTGACGGCGCATGCGCCCGCGTGCGGGCGCTCTCCTGCGGGCGCGGGCGACGTGATAATCTGCAACCCGCGCCGCATCGCGACGGCGCATCGACGGAGACAATGTCATGGGCAAGGGTCAGGACAAGCCGGGACGGGAAAAGAAGAAGCCGAAGGCCGACAAGAACAAGGTCAAGCAGGTGTCGGCCTACAAGGCGTCGCAGATGACGGCCAAAAAAGGCTGACGGGAAAGGCCGTCACGCATCGCCGGCCGGCGCGCGAAAAAAGCCCCGGCCTGTGGCCGGGGCTTTGCCTCAGTCGTTACGCAGGCGCGCCGCGGTCAGCGGCAGACCGTGACGCGGCGATGGTGCTTCCAGACCGTCGTGCAGTGGCGCAGGTGCGGCCGGGCCCAGTGATGGGGCCGGTGCCAGTGATGCCGGCGGGCGCTGAAGTCGTGCGGCGCTTTTACCGTCGCGGCATGGAAGGTCCGGCCCTTGAGGGCCGGGCCGGCCGAGGCAGGCGCGGCAAAACCGGTGGCGGCGGTCGCAAGAACGCCGGCAACAATGCCGGCGAAGAGGCTGAAGCGAATTGTCATGGGGTCCTCCAGTCGCGGGCGGACATCCCGCCCGACCCCCGGAGCGTCGCACAGGAATTATGGCTTCGGCGCGGATTACGCGAATTTCACCTTGATTAACAATGGTTTATAAAAGACAGGAGAAAATTGTGCGCTGCAGTATTATTTGATGGCGCGCGAAAGAAAATTACTTTATACAGCACGTAATTTTTGAAGCCGCGGCACGTCCAATTTCCGGACCAGAAGGGCCGCGCGGAACCTCTTTCAGGACGGGCAAGATCATGAGCGAGCGTGCCATGCGCGGCATCAGCCGCGCGTTTTGCGATGCCTTGGCATCACAGGATCCGGGGCGGCTGGCGCCGCATCTGGATGACGACGTGGAATGGATGGTGTTCGGGCCGATCGACCTTTTTCCCTTCTTCGGCCAGCGGCGCGGCAAGTTGGCCGTGCTCGACATGTGTCGCGAGGTGTCGGCCGTTCTTCATCTCGTGCAATGCGACCGCGAAACCGCGCTGGTCAGCGGAGAGAGCGCGGCGGCGCTCGTGCGCCTCACCGCGGTCGACCGGCGCACCGGCCGCACGCTGAGCCTGCGTCTTGCGCAGTTCGCGACCTTCCAGGACGACCGGCTCGTCTCGCTAAAAGCGATCTTCGACAGTTTCGACGCGGCTGAGCAGACGCTCGGCCACCAGATCGACCTGTCGGCGGTGGCCTGAGCGCGACGACACCCTGTGCGATGCATTGAACCGGGTTCCCGCCGGCTGCGACAAATGCAGGCGGACCACAGGAGATGCGTCATGCGGTTGCGTCGCGTGCTTGTTCCCCTATTCGGTTCCGCTCTTGCCGCGCTGATGGCCGCGACGGCAAGCGCGGGACCGGCGACACCGTTGTGCCAGCGCGAGTTCGACACCAGCTATGCAAGCCTCAACGACAGCAGCAACACGGCGCTGCGCGCGGGGCCTGCGAAATCCGACGATGCGTGCGCGGCCTACCGGACCTATTTCGTCAACGTCGTGCGCGCACGCACCGTCACCGCGCAATGCGTGAGCGGTTCCGAGCGCGACCGGCAACTGAGCAAGCTCGACATGGCGGCGGAACAGGCGAATGCCGCGATCGCCGACCGCTGTCCCTGACGCCTGTCTGCAACAGTCTGTGGCCGCGGGAACACGATAGCGGCCATATGACACCCAGACACCAGCGTCGCATGCGTGGCGATTCGCTTGCGTTAGTCGGCGATTAACAACCGATGCCTCACAAACGCCACGCGTCGATGCGAAGCAAACGCGCCCGTATCCGCGGCCCATGTTGCGAAGCTCGGTTTGCGAAGTTCAGCCCGTTGCAGAGAGTGATCATGCGAGCGTTACCGGCATCCCTCGCAGTCCCGGTCCCATCCCTTGCAGTGCTTTGCGCGATCGTGCTCGCCGGCCCGACCGCCGCCGCCGAGGATCTCGGCCTGCGTCCTGCGCAGGAACCGCAGGAGGAGCCGGCCGCCGCGACGAACGACGGCGAGGCCGCGCTGCCGGACTGGACCGTGCTCAACTGGGACGTGACGCGCCTCATGCAGCCGGGCAGCGCGCCGGCCTTGCCGAAACGTTCCGCACCCGCCGCCGGCAAGGCCGTCGAATGGAAAAAGAACGACAATGCGGACGGTTCCGCCGCCGTCACCGTGAACCGTCGATTGCCGACGCCGCTGGAAAGTAAGGTCGGCGTCGACATGAATCTCGCGGCCCAGCCGTCGCCGATGCCGCAGCCGCTCAATCCCGATCAACTGATCCCGGGAACCTCGTCGCAGCAATCGTCCGGCACGGCATGGGCCAACATCACCGCACCGGGGCTCGATCTTCCGCTCGGCTGGGACAAGACCTCACTTGATGCGCGCTACGATCCGCTTCAGGAACAGCGCCAGATCGGCACGACACTCTCAAAGTCGATCCCGGTCGGAGCGCATTCCAAGGTGACGCTGCAGAACGGCTATTCGGTCACCCACACACTCGCGTCCCCCGCGTTGCCGCACCTGGAGGCCGGATCGCCCCCTTCACCAACTTCGGTGCAAAAGACCGACGCGAGCGCGAGCCTCAATCTTCCCACCGGTACCGCGTTCTCTGTCGGCACCAGCATGACGAGCACCGACGAGCGCTGGCTGCGCAATTTCAAGGCCGAACAGAAACTGTTCGGCGCGATCAACGTCACCGGGACGGTCAGCGAAACCATGACCGGGATACCGGAAAAGAGCCTGACCGCCGGCTTCAAGCGCAACTGGTAAGCGCCGGCTACCGTCGGCCGCTCCCGCTTTCATGCTTTCCTTCACGCATGCGAATGCGCGCGCGTCGCGCTGAACCCGACGGCCGCGCGCTGCCGACGAAAATGTCGTGGCTGTCTTGGCTGCGCGAGGATCTGCCGTGGAAACGATCCGCCCCGGAGACGATGAAGACCCGATCAAGACCCGCCGTTTGATGCATACGACGCCGGGCGTTCCAGCCGCGATCCTTCGACTCGGCGTCATCGCGCTCGCGCTTCTGGTGGTCGGCCTGATCGTGCTGCTCGCTCGCGGCTAGACCACGTGCATTTGCGGCACGGGTCGGCGCCGCCGCTTCGGCAGATGTCGTCCGCTCAACGGGTCTTGCCCGAGAGTTGCCCCGAAAGCTGCACCATGGACGCCGGCTGCTGATCAATCTGCCAGTGGCCGAGAACATGGCCGCTCACCACGATGCCGGCGACCAGCATCACCAGCCCCGTGAGGCTGCCATAAACAAATCCGATCAGGCGAAGGCTGCGACGGTCGGCCATGACGTGCTCCCGATTGCCGGTTTCCCGGCTGCTTTTTCGTTGGTCGTCGCCGCCGGCCGGCCGGTTCAACGCCAAAACGCGCCGCCGGACGTCCGGTTCCAATCGGAAGGCAAGAGATTGCAGGGCGCCCGCCGCCGGACGCCTCAGACGACGGCGTAGACGCTCGACACCATGGCGACCGGCCGTTTGTCGACCGCGCTGAGCAGGCCGATCTGGCCGAAACAGGCCGCGCGGGTGACGCGCAGGATGCGCGCGTCCGCCAGCACATCGAACGACGCCGCTCGCAGATGATGAACGGTCTGGTCGATCGGATTCATCGGCCGATAGCCGTTCCAGGCCGCCGACGATGCCACGATCATCGCCGCATCGGCGAAGGCCGCAAGGGTCTGCGGCCACAAGGCCTGGCCGTCACGCGAGAGTCTTTTCGAGAAAGGCAGCCGCAGCACCACGCCCGGCTTCCAGTCGACCGCGGCGCCGGGCGGGCGCGTCGCTTCGACGGCTTCGACAAGGATGCCGAGGTCCTGAATCCAGGACGGCATGGCCTCGGTCATCAGGCGGCTGGCCGCGCGGATGCCGAAGACCGTTTCGACCGGCTGCAATTTGACGGGGTCGGCCATTGCTGTGCTCCACGCAGAACGGAAACACACGCGACTCCATGCCACCGATATTGACGCAGATCGCGGCCCACCGCGAGCGGCGGTGGTCCATTACCCTGTGATCAAACCCCGCCCCGAAGGGTTCTCGGAGAAAAACCTGTGGGCAGACCTCCCGCCCGCCGTCCTCGGACAATCCCCTGTCGGGCCTTGACCGTCCCCCGCGCGCGCGGCACCGTCGCCTTCTCATTGTGGGGTGTGCGATGTCCGGCTCCGTATCTCGGACCTTTTTTCTGGCGACGGCACTGCTGTGCCTTGCCTCTTCGGCCCAGGCGACCGGCCCGGCCGAGAAGATTTCCTGGATGGGCGGCGGGCGCTACAGCCTGACCGTGCCCGGCTGCAACAGCCCCTGGACGCTGGCGACCATCAAGTGGCGCTTCTTCCACAAGGAAGTGCGCTACTGGCAATCGAGCCTTCGGATCGCCGGCATCGAGGGAATCCACGAAACCGCATTCCGGCCGTGGTCCTCGAACGCCATCGCGCGCCGTTTCTGCTCGGCGACCGTGCTCATGTCCGACGGCGTCGCCAGGCCGATGCATTATCTGATCGCGGAAAATCTCGGTCCCATCGGCGTCGGCTTCGGTGTCGAATGGTGCGTCGTCGGCCTCGATCGCAATCTTGCCTACGCGCCCGCCTGCCGGGCCGTCCGGCCCTGATCCCTCCGGCCGGCGCCGCTTCTTTCCGTTTTGTTCTTGTAATGTTCTTTTCATGGCGCTAGGCTGAAAATCATCGTTCAGTCAGGGGCGTCAAATGATCAGGGCAAACCGGGTTTTTCATGCCGGAACAATCCCGTCACGGCGAGCAGGCATTCACGTCATTTCGGTTCTGGTGTCCGCCGTCCTGTTGCTGGCGACCCTGGCCGACGCGGCGCCCGCCCAGGAGACGCGTCGTCACGACCCAGGCAAGTTCGATTTCTATGTGCTCGCCTTGTCCTGGTCGCCCACCTATTGCGAAGCCGCGACCGAACGCGCACCCGACCGCGTGCCCCGGCAGCAATGCGGCGCGCGGCCGTATCACTTCGTGGTGCACGGCCTCTGGCCGCAATATGAGCGTGGCTATCCGCGCGACTGCCAGATCCCGGCGCCGCGGCTCAACCGTGAGATCATGTCCTCGATGCTCGACCTGATGCCGAGCCCACGCCTCGTCTTCAATCAGTGGGACCGGCACGGCACCTGCACCGGGCTGGCGCCGCGCGACTATTTCGACGCGATCCGCAAGGCATACACGACAACGAAGATTCCCGACCGGTTCAGCGACGTGAAGAATTATCTCAGCGTGACGCCCGGCGAAGTGGAAGCCGCTTTTGTCGCCGCCAATCCCGGTCTGTCGCGCGAGGCCATCGCGGTGACCTGCGACAGCCGGCGGCTCAGCGAAGTGCGCATCTGCATGACCAAGGATTTCCGTTTCCGCGACTGCCCGGACGTGGCGCGCCGCGCCTGCTCGCGCGAAAAGGTCGTGATGCCGCCTGCCCGCGGCGGATCGTGAGGTCACATTTGTCGCGGACGCGCCGCGATGGTGCGTCCACGACCGCAAAGTCGGCGACCGGGCCGTTTACCGTCCGTTAACCGCACCTGTCCGCTGTTGATGCAAGGAGTGCCGGGTACGCGATCGGCGCAACGGAAGGGTAAGCCAGAAGCCATAATTTCGCGGTGAAACGCGGATAATGGACAGCCATGCGGCGGCTACAGGATTATCTGACATTCATCGTCTGGCAGGCCGGATTCGCCTATATCGCGCTCTGGGTCGTGACCTTCTGGACGCTCGATTACGGGCCCGCGATCTTCGGCCAGTCGAGCGGCTGCCATCCCGACAAGGCCGCCGTGCTCTTCTACTGGAGCTGCGATCCGCAAAGCCCGCTGTGGATTTTCTCCACGGTCGCCAATACCGCGCTCACGATCACGGTCTGGGCGCCGGTCTATGTCGCGGCCGCAACCGTGCGGCCGGAAGCCGTCAGCCTCGCCGTCCCCATTCTGGGCACCCATCTGATCGGGCTGCCGGCGGCGATCTTCGTGACCATCCGCGTCATGCTGCAATTTTTCCTGCTGCCGCGGCGCATCGCGCGGCGCATGCAGCGCATCGACGCCGGCGAACTGCCCGACAGTGAGGCGGTCTTCACGCCGTCGGCGGAACAACAGACGTCTGCGGCAACTCCGGTGCCCGCGCAGCGCATGGCACTTGCCGGCAGCGTGCTGCCGCGCAGCCTCACCCGCGGCAAGCCGCGGGCCGAATTCGGCATGCGCGGGCGCGCGAACCTCTCCTGATTCCGACAAATCTGGGCGATTGCCGTTGCGGCGGATGCGGCGCGGCCTTACTCGGCGGAGCGCAATTGCGCCTCGACGCCTTCGATATAGCCCTTGAGATAGCGCATCGAGCGCGCATCATCGAGCGTCGTCAGCACGCGATGGCCGTCGCGTGCGGCCTGATTGACTTCGCGATAAAATGCCTGCAACGGGCGATCGAGCATCCCCGGACGGTGTCCGTCGAACGCCGGATGCCCGCAAGCATAAACCACCGCTGCTGCGAAGAAGCTACGCCACATGACCCGTTGTCGCCGTCAACGCTCCACATCGCGCAAATCGTCCCGCGGCGCGGACCGCGATCCGGTTTGCGACACCGGCAGGATAGGAACCAGGTCTGATTTTGCCGCTAACGGATTCGCTCGAATTTTATCTTTTCCGGCCCAAACCGCCTGCATGCCCGTGACCGGAGAAAATCCGCCGCGCCGGCGCAGCGGCGGCGGGGCCTGAGCCGCCGCGAGGTCAGCCCGACCGATGAATTACCGCCACGCCTTCCATGCGGGGAACTTCGCCGACGTCATCAAGCATGCGGTGCTGTTTCGCATCGTCTCCCGCCTGCTCAACAAGCCGGCGCCGTTCCGCGTCATCGAGACCCATGCCGGCGCGGGCCTCTACGATCTCGGCAGCGCCGAAGCGCAGCGCTCGTCGGAATGGAAAGACGGCATCGCCCGCATAGTCGACGGCGACCTCGATCCGCCGGCCGCCGCGCTGATCGCCGGCTATCTCAAGGCCGTGCGTGCCTGCAATCCCGCGGGCGGTCTGTCGGCATATCCCGGCTCGCCGCTTCTTGTGCGCTCCTGGCTGCGCGCGACGGACCGCCTGCTCGCCTGCGAACTCGCGCCGCAGGCGGCGGCCGCGCTCGCGCGCCATCTGCGCGGCGACCGGCGGGCGAAAGCGCTCGCCATGGACGGATGGACCGCACTCGCCGCCTTCGTCCCTCCGAAAGAACGTCGCGGCCTTGTCATGGTCGACCCGCCGTATGAGCGCCCGGACGAAGCCTCCCTCCTCGTCGAGGGCCTTTCGGCGGCGTGGCGCAAATGGCCGACCGGAATCTACCTCGCCTGGTATCCGATCAAGGAGCCGGAACCGATCGCCGCATTCATCCGGGCCCTGCGTCGCAGCGGCATCAAACGATTGTTGCGTGCGGAACTGATTGACGCGGGAAAAACGGGCGTTCCGGGCCTGCGCGGCAGCGGCCAGATCGTCGTCAACCCGCCGTGGAATTTGCAGGGCGAGCTGCAAATCCTGTTTCCGGCACTCGCAAACTGCCTGTGGCCCGGCCAAACCTGCACCCTGCGGCTCGAAGCGCTCGACGGCTGACTGTGCGCCGCCGCGACACCGGCGACAGAAAAACAGGCATTCTGGCCTCTTTCCAGCAACGCGGCCTTAGTCTTTACTGATATGGCTGGCTTTGACGTTCCGCCTCCTTCGGGGGGCCGGCGGAGTGACTGAGGCCGTCCCGGCCGACGCTTTCCCCGACTGAGAATGTCCGGCTGAGCCGCCGTGCCGTGGGGGTCGGCGGCGGGCAATTGCGGGGAAAAGGAGTTTCCCGATGGCGCAAACGGGAACTGTCAAGTTCTTCAATACGGAGCGCGGCTACGGCTTCATCAAGCCCGATGACGGCGGTCGCGACGTGTTCGTGCATATCACGGCGGTGGAGCAGGCCGGCATGAAGTCGCTGACCGAGGGACAGCGAATCAGCTTCGACGTCGAGCCCGACAAGAAGGGCAAGGGACCGAAGGCGGTCAACCTCGTCGTCACCGGCTGACGGCCGCCCGTTCGAACCGTACAAGCTGTACTGACCAAGGCGCGACCGGATTGCGGTCGCGTACTTTTTCATGTGGCATGGAGCGCCGGGCATGCGTGAACGGCCACGCACCCGCAAAGCCATCGCGCCCGGCGAAGGATGCGGCCTGCGATCTCAGAAGCGGTAATTGACGCCGAAACGCAGCAGGTTGGATTCGAGCCCGTTGTCGATGCCGGTCACCGTATAACCGCGCTCGGCAAGGTCGACATAAAGATACTCGATCTTCGCTGACCAGTTGGGCGTGAGACCGACTTCCATGCCCAGACCCGCGGTCCAGCCGAGATGGAAGCGGCTTTCCGACAGGCCGGCATTTTCGCCCTTGACGCTGCCATAGGCGAGACCGCCGGTCGCGTAGAACAGCACGTTGTTCATCGCCACGCCCGCGCGCCCGCGCACGGTGCCGAACCAGGGATTGGAAAACTTCCAGGGCGCGAACGTATCTTCTGCGCCGGAGAGCTGGATGTCGGCCTCCGCACCGAACACGAACTGGCCGGTCTGGAAATTGTAGCCGGTCTGCAAACCGCCGATCAGCCCGGACGGCTCGGTCGGATTGCTCGTGGTCTCGCCCCACTGGTAGCCAAGATTGAAGCCGAGATAGGGGCCCATCCAGCTATACATGGCCAGCGCCCGCGGCGGCGCGTACGGCGGTGTATAGCCTCCGCGCGGGAGGTCCGCGGCATAGGCATTGCCGATGGCGATCGTTGCGGCAAATCCGGCCGCGAGAATCGTCTTTTTCATTCCATCCTCCTCACGGGGCGCCTGCGGCACCCGGTCCCGGCCGTTCGCTCCCGGTCCCGCTTCTCGCCGCGGAAAACGGTGCCCACGCGTCGGAGAAATGGCCGGATCCCGACCATTTCATGAGGAAGATTTATCGAGCTTTTTAAGTTAAACGTTTATGAATTGGTGACGATCACGGCCTGTTATGCCTAAGTGAACGTTACCTTCCCGCATCCGCGCGCAACGCCTTTGACGATTTGCGGGCGACATTGCGGCAAACATAAGCGAGGGGAACTTGCACCGCGCGCTTTTGCGGCGCTTCACGTCGACGGTGCGCCAAAGCACATGGATGCAGCCGCACCAATATAGGACACACCGACAACGCACCCGCCTGCCGCCGATCGCATGAACGGACGAAAGTCAGACATCGAGCCCGATATCGAGCTGCCGGACGAGGAGGAGGAAACGAGCCTCCCCGAATCGGAGCCGGCTGAAGTGGACGCCGCGCCCGCAACGCTTGCGGCCGGGCGCGCCGCGATCGAGCGCTATGCCAGGCTCGCGCCCACGACGCCGGGCGTCTACCGCATGTCCGACAGGGGCGGCGACGTCCTCTATGTCGGCAAAGCCAAGAATATCCGCAAGCGCATCGCCGCCTATACGCGCGCCGGCGGCTACGACCAGCGCATCGCGCGCATGATCGCGGCGACCGCCCATATCGAATTCGTCACGACCCGCACCGAAACCGAAGCGCTGCTGCTCGAAGCCAACCTGATCAAGCGCCTACGGCCGCGCTTCAACGTCCTTTTGCGCGACGACAAGTCGTTTCCCTACATCCTGATCACGGACGACCATCCTGCCCCGCAGATCCTCAAGCATCGCGGCGCGCGCACGCGGCCCGGCGAATATTTCGGACCATTCGCGTCGGTATGGGCCGTCAACCGCACCATCACGGCCTTGCAGCGCGCGTTCCTCATCCGCTCCTGCTCGGATGCGGTCTATGAAAGCCGCACCCGTCCCTGCCTGCTCTTCCAGATCAAGCGCTGCTCGGCGCCCTGCACCGGAGAGATCGCGCCGGCCGATTATGCCGAACTCGTGCGCGAGGCGAAGGCTTTCCTCTCCGGCAAGAGCGGAACGATCCGCGAGGAGCTGGTGCGCGAAATGGAGAAGGCCTCGGCGGCGCTCGATTTCGAGCGCGCCGCCGTCTATCGCGACCGCCTGTCCGCGCTGTCGGCGATCCAGTCGCAGCAGGGCATCAATCCGCGCGGCATCGAGGAAGCCGACGTCTTCGCCATCCATCAGGCGGGCGGCTACAATTGCGTGCAGGTCTTCTTCTTCCGCACCGGACAGAACTGGGGCAACCGCGCATACTTTCCCAAAGCCGACAAGGCACTTTCGGCGGCCGAGGTGCTGTCCTCATTCCTCGCGCAGTTCTATGACGACAAGCCCTGTCCGCGCAGCATCCTGATTTCGCAGGACATTGCCGAGCGCGACCTGCTGGCGCAGGCGCTGAGCACCAAGAGCGGACACGCAATCGAGGTGAGCGTGCCCAAGCGCGGCGAGAAAAGGGACGTCGTCGAGCACGCGCTCGCCAATGCGCGCGAAGCGCTCGGGCGCAAGATCGCCGAGACCTCCTCACAGCAGAAGCTCCTCGCAGCGCTCGCCGAAACGTTCGGGCTCGCGCAGCCGCCCCGCCGTATCGAGGTTTACGACAACAGCCACATTCAAGGATCCAATGCGGTCGGCGCGATGATCGTCGCCGACCGGGAAGGCTTCCGGAAGTCGCAATATCGCAAGTTCAATATCAGGTCCGAGGGCCTAACCCCCGGCGACGACTATGCGATGATGGCCGAGGTTCTCAACCGCCGCTTCAAGCGCCTGATCGCGGAAGCCCCCCGCGCCGGCGAAACGCCCGGACAGGATGAGGCGGATACCGTGCCGGCCTGGCCGGACCTCGTTCTCATCGACGGCGGCGCGGGCCAGCTCGGCGCCGCGCAGGCGACGCTCGCCGCGCTCGGGATTGAAGGCCTGCCGGTCGTCGCGGTCGCCAAGGGAACCGACCGCGACGCCAGCCGCGAGACCTTCCACATTGCCGGCCGCGCGCCGTTTCGGCTGCCGCCACGCGACCCGGTCCTCTATTTCATCGAGCGCCTGCGCGACGAGGCGCACCGTTTCGCCATCGGTTCGCACCGACAGCGGCGGGCACGCGGCCTGCGGGAATCGGGCCTGCAGGAAATCCCCGGTATCGGCCCCACCCGCAAACGCGCGCTCCTGATGCATTTCGGAACCCTGAAAGCGATCGAGCGGGCGTCGCTGGCCGACCTCACCAAGGTGCCGGGTATCAGCGCCGATACCGCGCGCCGCATCTACGACTATTTTCATGATAATGCGGCATGACACGCGTGAAACTACGCCGTGTGTCAAAATGCACCGGAGAACGGGGGGAGCGGGCGCGAAGAACGGTTGACGGCGGACGGAGCCGGGTGTTCCCTCCGGGCATGAAAGCCGCAACGCCTGCGCCTGCTTCGCGCACGCTCTCGCTCCCGAACCTTCTTACCTACACGCGCATCGTCGCGGTTCCGCTGGTTGTCGCGTGCATGTATTGGCAGGCCATCCTGCAGGGCGGGCTGTGGCTGCGCTGGGTGGCGCTCGCCATTTTCATCGCCGCCGGCGTGACCGATTTCTTTGATGGCTATCTGGCCCGGACCTGGGACCAGCAATCCAGGCTCGGGCGCATGCTCGACCCGATCGCCGACAAGCTCCTGGTGTCGGCCTGCCTGCTCATGCTGGCGGCCGACGAGACCATCAAGGGCTGGTCGCTGTTCGCCGCGATCATCATCCTGTGCCGCGAAATCCTGGTCTCGGGACTGCGTGAATACCTCGCCGAATTGCGGGTGAGCGTGCCGGTGACACAGTTGGCGAAATGGAAGACGAGCCTGCAACTCGTCGCCATCGGTTTCCTGCTGTGCGGGGCGGCCGGCGACACGGTGCTGCCGTACTGGCTGCTCGACTGGCGCTGGCAAAGCGGCGACGAGCTGGTTCCGATCGCCAACAGCATCGGCCTCGTGCTGCTGTGGATTTCCGCGATCTTGACGCTGTATACCGGCTGGGACTATTTCCGGGCCGGCGTGCGACACCTGATCGAGGACTGATCGTGAAGCTTCTGTATTTCGCCTGGGTGCGCGAACGCGTCGGCAAGGCCGACGAGGACATCGCTTTGCCGGCGGAGATCCGCACCGTCGGCGAGCTGATGGACTGGCTGGCGGGCCGCGGCGAGGAATACGCCTACGCGTTCGAGAACCGCAAGGTCATCCGCGCCGCCATCGATCGCGCCCATGTGAAACCGGAAACCCCGATCGCGAACGCGCGGGAGATTGCGTTCTTTCCGCCGATGACCGGCGGTTGACCCTCTCCCGCCGCAACGGCGGGCGCGCTACATTGTAGCCATGACTGTAACCATTCGTCTTCAGCGCGAAGATTTCGACGCCGGCCCGGAAATCGCCCGGCTCGTCGGCGCGCGCACCGACATCGGCGCGATCGTGACCTTTTCCGGAATCTGCCGCGATCACGAAGCCGGCCACAGCGTCACCGCGATGACGCTCGAACATTATCCGGGCATGGCGGAGGAGGAGATCGCCCGCCATGTCGAGGAAGCGCAGAAGCGCTGGCCGCTGCAGGGCGTCACGGTCATCCATCGCTACGGCCGCATGGTTCCCGGCGACAATATCGTGCTGGTGGTGACGGCTTCGGCGCACCGCGACGCCGCCTTCGCCGCCGCCGAGTTCCTGATGGATTATCTCAAGACGCGCGCGCCGTTCTGGAAGCGCGAGGAGCATGGTGGCGCGACATCCTGGGTGGACGCCAAGGAAACCGACGATGATGCCGCCCGGCGCTGGACCGCGGCCACCTGAGGGCCGCGCGGACGCGGTGTAACGTCTCCGCCGCGGGCGGGAGGCATGGAGAAGGCGAATGCGGATCTGTGCATTGTCGACCGCACTAATGCTGCTCGCGGGCGTGACGGCCGGCGCCGCCGAGATCAAGTATTACCCGGTGCCGGCCGGCGCACGGCCGCACGACGTCGCGCCGGCCCCCGACGGCACGGTCTGGTACACGGGTCAGGGCGCCGGCCATCTCGGCCGCCTCGATCCTGCGACCGGAAAGGTCGAGATCATTCCGCTCGGCAAAGGCTCGCGCCCGCACGGCGTGATCGTGGGACCGGACGGCGCGGCATGGGTCACCGACAGCGGCCTGAACGCCAATGTGCGCGTCGATCCGGCGACCAGGGCCGTGCAGGTTTTTCCGCTTCCGAAAGAATTCCCCGACGCCAACCTCAATACCGGCACTTTCGACAAGAAGGGCATCTACTGGTTCACCGGCCAGAACGGCGTCTATGGCCGGGTCGATCCCGCAACCGGCAAGACCGACGCATGGAAAGCGCCGAAGGGCCGCGGCCCTTACGGCATTGCGACGACGCCGAAAGGCGACGTCTGGTACGTCTCGCTTGCCGGCGATCACCTCGCCGAAATCGATCCGGTCAGCGGCGAAGCCAGCGTGATCGATCCGCCGCGTCCCGGCGTCGGCCCGCGCCGCATCTGGTCTGACTCCAAGGGCATGCTCTGGGTCAGCCTGTGGCATTCCGGCGAGGTCGGCCGCTACGACCCGACGACCAAGACCTGGCAGACGTGGCAGATCAACGAGGCGCGGTTCGGCTGCTATTCGGTCTATGTCGACGACAAAGATACGGTCTGGCTGACCGACTTTGCATCCAACGCCATCGTGCGGTTCGATCCGGCGACCGGAAAGTTCGAACGCTTCCCCAGCACCCGCAAGGACGCGTCCGTGCGCCAGATGCTCGGCCGCGCCGGCGAGGTCTGGGGCGCGGAAAGCGGGACCGACCGGCTGGTCGCGATCCGCTATTGAATGGCGCACGCCGCCAATGTCGTGACCGGATGCAAGCGTGAGCTTTCTCGTCGAAATTCCCGAAAACGCCTACGTTGCCGACGCCTTTGACGCCTTCGCGCCGACGGCCGGATTCAGCCTCGGCACCGCGCGCGCGATGATGTGGGTTTCGCAGCTCGCCTATGAGGCGCGTCACGCACGCGGAAAGATCGCTCCCGTCCTCGCGCGATGGTCGATGACGCCGGCCGCCATCCTGGCCAATGACGGCCGCGGCCCGCTCTCGCTTGCCAGCACCCGCGGCATCGTCGCGCGCGGCCGCGGCGCAACCGTGATCGCATTTGCGGGGACCGATCCGGTCGCCCTGCCGAACTGGGTGACCAATTTCAATCTCGGTCCGCGCCCGCGGCTCGTGCATCGCGGATTCGAAATGGCGGTGGCGGCGGTCTGGCGCGACCTCGCGGACGCGCTGCGGACGGCGGCACAGGACGGTGACGCCATCATCCTGACGGGCCACAGCCTCGGCGGCGCGCTCGCCATCGTCGCTGCCGACCGCGCCGTGCGCGAGCTGAAGATCATGCCGACAGCAGTCTATGCCTTCGGCAGCCCGCGCGTGGCCGGCCCCGAATTTGCGCTTGCCTACCGCGCGCATGGCCTCGAGGAGCAGACCTTCCGCTTGGTGCACGGGCTCGACATGATCGCTGCCATGCCGCCCTCGCGCCTGGGCTTCCGGCATGTCGGACACCTCGTATGGTGCGCGCGCGGCCAATGCTTCAGTCGGGTGGAGCAGCGGCACGGCGGTCCGTGCGACGAGCCGCAATTCATCCCCACGCTCGCACGCGGTTACCGTCAACGCGCGCGCGACATACTCGCAGGCGAGCGCCTGCCGTCCTCGCGCCGCGGACTGCTCGGCTGGTATCAGACGTTCGTGCTGCCGCCGACGATCGTCGACCACCTGCCGGAGCGATACCGGCGCGCGTGCGAGGGACCGCCTGCGCTCAGGCCGCAGCCTGACCGGCCTTCGGCGTGACCGCGGCGGTGTAGTCTTCCATCAACTGCTTGCAGATATTGCCCGGCGTGAAGCGCCATTGCGCGATCTCCGACACCGGCGTCACCTCGGCCGCGGTGCCGGTGATGAAGCATTCGGAGAATCCGGTCAGATCGTCGGGCATGATCCGCCGCTCGATCACCTCGATGCCGCGCTTGCGGGCGAGGTCGATCGCGGTGCGCCGGGTGATGCCGTCCAGGAAGCAGTCGGCGACCGGCGTGTGGATCTTTCCGTCCTGCACGAAGAAGATGTTCGCGCCGGTGCATTCGGCGACGCGGCCCTGCCAGTCGAGCATCATCGCGTCGGCATAACCCTTGCGCTCGGCCTTGTGCTTGGAGATCGTGCAGATCATGTACAGGCCGGACGCCTTAGCGAGACAGGGCGCGGTCTTGGGATCGGGGCGCCGGTAATCGGCGAGATCGAGCCGGATTCCCTTGAGCCGTTCGGCCGGATCGAAATAGCTCGGCCACTCCCAGGTGCCGATGGCGAGATGAATGGTGTTGCTCTGCGCCGACACGCCCATCATTTCCGAGCCGCGCCAGGCGACCGGCCGGATATAGGCGTTCTTCTTGCCGTTCTTCTCGACGACAAGGCGCTTGGCGGCGTCGATTTCGGCGACCGAATAAGGAATCTCGAAATCGAGCATCTGGCCCGATTTCTTCAGGCGCTCCGAATGCTCGGTGCATTTGAAGATTTCGCCGCCATAGGCGCGTTCGCCTTCGAACACGCAGCTCGCGTAATGCAGGCCGTGCGAGAAAACGTGGAGGTTGGCGTCCTTCCATGGCACGAGCTTTCCATCGTACCAGATGACACCTTCGAGTCTGTCGTAGGATTGAGCCATAACGTTTCCTCCGCTGGCTGGCATCCCCTGCGCCGGCCTGTTTTTCGTGGGGCCGGCCCGCTTTTGCAAGGCGGGCCAAGTCCCGATAAGGTGCCTTGATCCGTAAAGTGCCGTGCCGCAAGCCGAATCCCGCTTTCGGGCACGATCCTTTCGTGAGACTAAGGCTTTAGGTAACAAAAAATCCAGAATATGTCAATATGACTGACCTAAATATCTCGCCGATCCATCCCCGGCAGGCCGCTTCCGAGCGCGAGCCCGGCGTCCGGCCGGAGCCGACCTGGGACCTCATCGAGCTTCTGTTTTTCGCCTATCGCGACTTCGTCGGCGACCCCGACGATGTGCTGACCAAGCTCAATTTCGGCCGCGCGCACCATCGCGTGCTGCATTTCGTCAACCGCAATCCCGGGATGAAGGTCGCGGACCTGCTCGACATCCTCAAGATCACCAAGCAGTCGCTTGGGCGCGTCCTCAAGCAGCTCATCGACCAGGGCTATATCGTGCAGAAGGAAGGCGCCAACGACCGCCGCCAGCGCCTTCTTTATGCCACCGGCAAGGGCGAAGCCCTGGCCATGCGGCTGGCCAACCTGCAGACCGAACGCATCACACGCGCGCTTGCCGAGCTCGGCCCTGGGACGCACGAGAACGCCCGCCAGTTCCTGATCGCGATGATCAACGTCGAGAACCGCAATCAGGCGATGAAGCTGACCGCGCGCCCCGACCCAAAGCGCAAGACGACACCCTGAGGTAAACGATGCCGGCAGCGAGCATCGCGGCGCACATTCCGACCCCGATTCCGGCCGACGATGCGCCCCATCTTCTCATCGTCGACGACGACCGCCGCATTCGCGACCTGCTGTCGCGCTTCCTCGCCAGCGAAGGCTATCGCGTCACGACGGCCGACAATTCCGCCGAGGCGCGCGCCAAGCTCAACGGGCTGCATTTCGATCTCCTGATCCTCGACGTCATGATGCCGGGCGAATCCGGCTTCGATCTGGCGAAGTCGCTGCGGCAATCCTCGTCGGTCCCGATCCTGATCCTCACCGCGCGCCACGAGACCGAAATGCGCATCGAGGGGCTGGAGATCGGCGCCGACGATTATGTCGCCAAGCCATTCGAGCCGCGCGAGCTGTCGCTGCGCATCGCCAACATCCTCAAGCGCGCGCAACCGGCGGCGCCCGCCCCCGTCGAGTCCGTCCGTTTCGGCGATTTCTTCTTCCACATCGGGCGCGGCGAACTGCGCAAGGGCGACGAGATCATCCGCCTCACCGACCGCGAACGCGAAATGCTGCGCGTCCTCGCCACGCAGCCGGGCGAAACCGTGCCGCGGCTGTCGCTCGCCGGCAACGATCCGGCCGCCAACGAGCGCGCCGTCGACGTGCAGGTCAACCGGCTGCGCCGGAAGATCGAGCGCGACCCGGCCAACCCCCTCTTCGTGCAGACCGTCCGCGGCGTCGGCTATCGCCTCGTGGTGACGCCGTGACCAGCATCGAGTCCGATCTCAGGACGCTGTGGGGAGCGACGCATCGCATCGCCCATACCTGGGGTCGGCTCGGCCGCTTCATCAAGCGCATTATGCCCTCCGGACTTTATGCGCGCGCGCTGCTCATCATCATCGCGCCGATGGTCATCCTGCAATCGGTGATCGCCTTCGTTTTCATGGAGCGGCACTGGAACTCGGTGACGCAGAAACTCTCGTCCGGCGTGGTCGCGGACATCGCCGCCCTGATCGAGGTCTATAACAACTACCCGCAGGACAACGAGCAGCGGCAGTTGCGCCGCATCGCGCAGGAAAAGCTCGGTCTCGTCGTCGATTTCCTGCCCGAGACCGAGCTGCCGCCGCCCGGCCCCAAGCCGTTCTTCTCGCTGCTGGACCAGGCCCTGTCGGTGGAGCTGCGCAAGCAGATCCGGCGCCCGTTCTGGATCGACACCGTCGGCCGCTCGGCGCTCGTGGAAATCCGCATCAAGCTCGACAATCGCGTGATGCGCGTCTTTGCCCCGCGCAACGCGGCCTATGCCTCCAATTCGGGAATTTTCCTGGTCTGGATGGTCGGCACGTCGCTCGTCCTGCTCACCGTCGCCATCCTCTTCCTGCGCAACCAGATCCGGCCGATCCTGCGGCTCGCCGACGCCGCCGAAGCCTTCGGCAAGGGCCGCGACCTGCCGAACTACCGGCCGCGCGGCGCCCGCGAAGTGCGCCGCGCGGCAGTCGCCTTCCTCGAAATGAAATCGCGCATCGAGCGCGCCATCGAACAGCGCACGGCGATGCTTGCCGGCGTGTCGCACGACCTGCGCACCATTCTCACCCGCTTCAAGCTCGAACTGGCTCTGCTCGGCGAAGGTCCGGAAATCGACGCCATGCGCAAGGACGTCGACGAAATGGCGCGGATGTTGGAGGCGTATCTGGCGTTCGCACGCGGCGACATGGGAGAGCAGTCGGCGCCGACCGACATGGCCGCGTTCCTGCAGGATCTGAAAACCGATGCCGAGCGTACCGGCCATCGCGCGAGCGTGGAATTCCAGGGTCAGCCGATCGTTACCGTCAAGCCGGCCGCCTTCAAACGCTGCCTCGCCAATCTGGTGTCGAATGCCGCCCGCCATGCGCCCTCGATCGCAATCCGGGGACAGCGCGACCACCGCTGGCTGACGATCACGGTCGACGACGACGGGCCGGGGATTCCCGCCATCATGCGCGAGGAGGTGTTCAAGCCGTTCCTGCGGCTCGACAATGCGCGCAATCAGAATACCGGCGGCACCGGGCTCGGGCTGGCCATCGCACGCGACATCGCACGCTCGCACGGCGGCGACATCATTCTGGGCGACAGCCCAATGGGTGGATTGCGCGCGACCGTGCGCGTGCCGATCTGACGGCGCCCGAGCACGAGGCCGAAAAAGCGCCGCGGCTTTCGGAAAACCGTCCTGCTCAGGCTGCGATTGGATCGCTGTCGCGATCGCGACGACGGCGGGCGCGCCGCGCGCCGATCCGGCTGAGACCTTCGGGGATCGTGCACAGGCAATCGAGAATGCCGGACCAGCGCTGGCCGCGTGACAATTCGCGGTCGAGCACCGCCATCGTGCGCGCGAGGCCCGGATCCTCGTCGTCGACCCAGGTGCGCAGGACGCAGGCGAACAGCATGGCCAGGCCCTGCGCCCGCACGCGGCCTTTGAGGCCGGCACTGTCGATATCGGAGGCGGCCAGCATCCAGCGCTGCGACTGCGCGCCGAAGCCGGCCAGCGCGAATGCAAGCGGCGGGTTGCAAGTCGCCGAGCGCATCAGCGAACGGATCGCACGCTTGTGCGGCGCAAGCAGGTCGAGGCGACGCATCAGCACGTCGAACAGCTTTTCGCGCGGGGATTCATCGGCCATGTCGGCATCGCCGCCGGCAAGGACCTTCAGATCGATGTCCTTCATATGGGCAACGACGATCGCAACCGGAGAAGAAAATTCATGGCGCAACTGCGTCAGCGAGACGCCGGCCGTTCTGGCGATATCGCCGAGCCCGATGCGCTCGAAGCGCTGCCCGGCAAGCAGCGTCATGAAGCCTTCGATGATCTTTTCGCGATCGGAGCGCGCAGCGCCTGCCTCGCCCGACGGGGAATGGATGTCGCTCACGGGAACCTCCTGATCGATGCCGTCTTGATGAATATGACGCGTAAACCCGGCGCTTCCAAGGCGACCGGTCAAGCCCGAACGCCGCGTCAGCCGGCCAGTTCGCGCGAGCGTCTGGTGGCGGCCGCGACAGCCCTGGTCATCAGATCGTCGAGCGCCCCCGGCGCCATCAGCACGTCGAGCGCCGCCGCGGTCGTGCCGGCGGGAGACGTCACGTTCTTGCGCAAAGTGGCGGGATCGAGCGGCGACAGATGCATGAGTTCGCCTGCGCCCTCGACCGTGACCCGCGCAAGCCGCGCGGCAAGACCGGCCGGCAGCCCCGCGGCCATGCCGGCCTTGGCCATCGCCTCGGCGAGAAGGAACACATAAGCCGGTCCCGATCCCGAAACCGCCGTCACCGCATCCATCAACTTTTCGTCCTCGACCCACTCGACCGCGCCGGTCGCCCGCAGCAATGCGTCGGCCACCGCGCGCTGCTCGGGCGAGACGCGCGCATTCGCGACCGCGACCGTGATGCCGCGACCGATCGCGGCCGGCGTGTTGGGCATCGCGCGAATGACGGCGGCGCGCGGAAACGCCGCCTCCAGGAAAGCCAGCGTCCTGCCGGCCATGATCGACATCACCAGCGCGTCTTCGGCAACCAGCGGGGCCAGCGTCGGGGCGACTTCGCCGGCCACCTGCGGCTTGACGGCAAAGACGGTGATCGCGGACTTCGTCGCCCGCGCCTTGTCCGGATTGAGCGACACGCCGCGTTCCGCAAGCAACGCAACCTCGCCGGAAGGCTGCGGCTCGAATATCGTGACGTTCCTTGCCAGCAGGCCGCGCGCCAGCCAGCCCTCCAGCATGGCCGCTCCCATCTTGCCGGCGCCGACCAGCGTCAGCGTCCCGGCATGCTCAAGAGAAGCTGCGGTCTCGCTATTCGTCATGGCATCACCCGTGGATGGCATTACCCGTGGCAACAGGATCGCGACCGCGCGGTCGTCTGCGGCCCTCTCTAGCAGGTGGCTGTCCGATTGTTACCGGAATCCTGCACCGGCGGCGCGCCTAGGCTTCGCCCGATGTCTCGAACATCGCCGCATCCAGCGCTTCGCGCGCGGGCTTGCCCGCCCACAGCACGAACTGGAAAGCCGGGAAATAGCGCTCGCAGGCATCGACCGCCGTCGACAGCACGGAACGACACTGCTCGTCCGAGGCGCCGAGCCCCCCCGACAGGACCAGCGCATGGCGGAACATCACCATGCCGTCCTTCGGCCAGAGGTCGAAATGCCCGACCCACATCTGCTCGTTCATCTGGGCAATGAGCTGCTGCACTTCGGCGCGGCGGCGCTCCGGCACCTTGAGCTCGAAGGCGCAAGCCAGATGCAGCGCCTCAAGATCGTCCATCCAGGTGAACGAGACCTGATAGTCGCTCCAGCGGCCCTTGATGAGAATGTTGATTTCGTCTTCGCCCGCGCGTTCGAACGACCAGTCGTTGCCGGTCGCCAATTGCTCGACGACGTCGAGCGGACTCATGCGCCTTGCGTCGTTGAAGTCTGTCAGGGACATTCCGTCTCGACCGCCATTCGGGAATCAGCTTGCGCACTGCCGCGACGCACGACCTTCAACGCAACCTGTTGTCCCGGCCGGGACAGCCGCTCTTTGACGCAGGATTCCGTTACCGACGCCGGATTGACCGCTGGAAAACGAATCACCTGTGCGTTGACTATACCCGGTCGGATTCTTCGCTCCAAAGCGCAGACTGGGTCGGATTCCCCAGCTCAGATTCGCCACGCCCATGTTTTGCACAGGCGCGTGAACACGCGGCGCGCATCCCTGCGGGAACCGCGCGCAACATGCGACAGGATGACTCAGGAAAGCGCGGCAAACGCCTCTTCAATCGAACAGGCTGGAGACCGATTCCTCGGCGGCGGTCCGTCCGATCGCCTCGCCGATCAACTGCGCGATGGGCAGCACCCGGATGTTCCTTGTGCTGCGGACGGCCTCGGTCGGCTGGATGGAGTCGGTGATCACGAGTTCCTTCAGCCGCGAGTTCGCCACGCGCGCCACCGCGCCGCCGGACAGGACGCCGTGGCTGATATAGGCGTAGACGTCCGCCGCACCCTGCTCGAGCAGGGCATCGGCCGCGTTCACCAGCGTGCCGCCGGAATCGACGATGTCGTCGACCAGAATGCACGTATGGCCGCGCGGCTCGCCGATGACGTTCATGACCTCGGATTCCCCCGGCCGCTCGCGCCGCTTGTCGATGATGGCGAGCGGCGCGTTGATGCGCTTGGCGAGCCCGCGCGCGCGCACGACGCCGCCGACGTCGGGCGAAACGACCATGAGCTTCTCGAGATCGAACCGCTCGCGGATATCGCGGACCATGACCGGCGAGGCGTAGAGGTTATCGGTCGGGATATCGAAGAAGCCTTGGATCTGTCCGGCATGCAGATCGAGCGTCATCACGCGATTGGCACCGGCATGCGTGATCAGATTGGCGACGAGCTTGGCCGAGATCGGCGTGCGCGGGCCCGGTTTGCGGTCCTGCCGCGAATAACCGAAATAGGGGATCACCGCCGTGATGCGGCGCGCCGATGCGCGCCGCAGCGCGTCGATGATGATCAGCAATTCCATCAGATGGTCGTTGGCGGGAAACGACGTCGACTGGACCACGAATACGTCCGCGCCGCGCACGTTCTCCTGGATCTCGACGAAAATCTCCATGTCCGCGAAACGGCGGACAACGGCTTTGGTCATGTCGGTCTGGAGATATTCGCCGATTTCTTTTGCAAGGACCGGATTGGAATTGCCGGCGACGATCTTGATCGTCCCATTGCTCGCCATCGCCGTATCCTCGCTCATAGCCCCCGCGTCGGGACGCGGTCTGACGCCGTTGTCGCGGGCCCACCGAGGCTGCGACGGGTACCCGAGGCCTGATAACAAGCGGCCCGGCAGTCCGGCAACAAGGGCTGCTTCCTGATCGTGAGTTTTCCAGCCCGATCCGGGCCTGAGCTAGCGGAGAGGCGCCACCGAGGCAACCCGGCCCTCGCGGGCGGGCGCGGGGCTTGCGGGCCGGTGGCGCGGCAGTGGCACGGAGCCCTCCTCATCTTCGGCCGCCGCGACTACCTCGGAATTGGGCACGGACGCCGTCGCGGCCGGCGGATCGTTGCGGAACAGCCTGAATATGCCGTGCGCCTCGGGCCGGAAATCGTCGCGCGCGGCAATCGCTGCGACCGCCGTCTCCGGGACGGCGTGCGAATCAGCCGGCGACGCCGCGGCCATCGCCGGCGCCGGCCGGAAATAACCGGCGAGCCGCTCCATCCCGGCCCGCGCCACACGTGTCAGAACCTCGTCGTCGACGGACTGCCAGGGATCGCCGGCACGTCCGGACGGCACGCCCGGCGTCATCGCGACTTCCTCGCCGGAGAAACGCACGGCGCGCTCCTGCCGCGTGTCGTAGACGTCGAACACCCACGACACGACGCTCTGATTTTTCTTCTGATAGACGCCGAGGGCGAGGTAAGCGCGGACACGATAGGGCGCGCTCTTGGCGTGCGAGACGACCGGCACCTTCCTAGCCTCGGCTTCGGCATTGAGCTTCTGGACGAGACGCTGGAAGACGGCGGGCGGCGGACCGTCGATGGATTCAAAGGCGATCGTGGCATCGGCAGCAGGGGCACCGGGCACGGCGCCGACCGTCGTGCGGTTTGTCGTGCAGCCGGGGAGCGCGACGCCGAGCGCCGCGCACAGGGCGATCCAGCCTGAGACAAGCCCTGCACGCCCGCGCGAACGCGCGCCCTCGTCACGACCCTGCATCACACCCCCGCAGCCGGATCTGAGATTCGGAGAGCCTCTACGGGCTCATTGGATCCGGCCGCGTCAAGGCCTAGCGAAATTCACCGCAACGGTCCAGCGATCCGGTCAACCGGTCCGGGCGCCCCGAAGACGCGGTCAAGGCGCAAGGACGATCGCATTGACGTGCCGACCGTAATCGGGCTCGGCACGATGCTGCGAGCGCCGGTAGCTGTAGAAACGCTCCGCGTCGGCATAGGTGCAGTGCCCGAGGTCCTCGATCTGACCTATGCCCGCGCGCCGCAGGCGCATGGCGATGAAACCGGGCAAATCGAACAGCGAATGGCCGGGGCGGGCGCCCGGCTTGAAGAACGCCGCGCTGTCGCGTTCGGCCGCCGCGAAGGTGTCGATGAGATCGCCGCCGACCTCGTAATTCGGCTGGCGGATCATCGGCCCGAGCGCGGCCACGATGCGCGCGCGATCCGCGCCGAGCGAGAGCATGGCCTCGATCGTCGATTCCAGAACGCCGGACAGCGCGCCGCGCCAGCCCGCATGCGCGGCCCCGATCACGCGCGCGGTTTCGTCGGCAAGCAGCACCGGTCCGCAATCCGCCGTCGTCACGCCGATCGCAAGCCCGGGCACGCGCGTGACGATCGCGTCGGCCTTCGGCCGCGCCTGCGCGTCCCACGGCGCCTCGGCGACCACCGCGACCGCCGAATGCACCTGATAGGCCGTCACGAAATTCGCGGGCTCGACCTCCAGCATGCGCGCCATGCGCGCGCGGTTCTCGCTCACCCGGTCGGGATCGTCGCGCGAACCGACGCCGCCATTGAGCGTTGCGTAAATGTCCTGCGAGACGCCGCCGGCGCGCGTGAAGAATGCGTGCCGGAGACCGGACCGGGCGGACAATGACGGCGCCTGCAGCACGATCAGCCCTCGAATGCCGGCAGCGGGCCGATCGCGGGGTCGGCCAGCGCCATCACCTTGAACAGCCGGCCCATGCCGGTGCGGCCGCTCTGGGTCAGCCGCGCATAGGCCGCCTCAACCTCCGTCTTCTTGGCGGGAAGGGCCGTCGCCTTCAGCGCTTCCGCACGCGCCTCGATGCCGAGGCGCATCAGGAACTCGCCCTGTTCGAGCGGCCCGTGGACGGCAGCGCCCATGCTCTCGGCAGCCGTGCCGAACGCCTGAAAATCCACATGGGCGGTGATGTCGACCATGCCGGGTGCAATCAGCGGGTCGGCGAAGGCATGCTGACCAACCGCCTGCAACGTGTCACCGACCTCGCTTTCGGTGTGACCGTAATCGATCATCAACGCCACCCCCTTGTCGCGCACCCGCCGTCCGACCTCGAATGCGAGACTGTCCGGCCGCCATTCGAAGATCGAACCGAACGGCGCCTCGCGCACGCTCTTCGGCAGCACGCGCCCGAAATGCGGAATGGGCTCCGGCCGCACGCCGAACGTGAAATTGCCGGCCGCGGTGACGCCGACGACGCGCTCGTGCCAGCCGTCCTCCTGTCTGACCGCCTGATGCACGGGAATGGCGTCGATGAACTCGTTGGCGAGGATGATCACGGGTCCCGCCGGCACCTCGGAGAGGTCGCGATGCCAGTGGACCATCACAGCCGAACCCGCCAGCGTTTCGCGCTGGACGCGCTCGAGCGCCGGACTGACCTCGACGAGATGCACGACCAGCGCCTTGCGGAAGGCCGGCGTCACGTTGAGCGCGCGCAGCGCATCGCGCATCAGCGTGCCGCGGCCCGGACCCAGTTCGACCAGCCGCACGTTTTCCGGCACGCCCATCGCCTTCCATGCGGCCGCGCTCCACAGACCGATCAGCTCGCCGAACATCTGGCTGATTTCGGGCGCGGTGATGAAATCCCCCGCCGCACCGAGCGGATCGCGCGTCACATAATAGCCGTGCACGGGATGAGTCAGACACAGCGCAACATATTGCGATACCGGAATGGGCCCGACCGCCGCGATCAAGCGGCGAATTTCGAATTCCAGCGATGCATGTGCGTCCACCGGTCAGCTCCGTCGAACGGCATCCCGCCGGCACGCGAAAAGAACGAACGCAACGCCCGCAAGGAACAGAGGGACGGACAGAAGCATGCCCATCGTCAGCCCGCCCCAGAGGAATCCGAGCTGGGCGTCGGGCTCGCGGAACAGTTCGCAGAACGAACGCGCCAGCGCATAGCCGATGGCGAACAGGCCGATCACCAGGCCCGGCCGCCGGAGCGCGCCGGCGCGCACCGCGATCGCAAGCACGGCAAGCAGCACGAGCCCCTCGAGAGCGGCCTCGTAGAGCTGGCTCGGATGGCGCGGCAGCGGCCCTCCACCGGGAAACACCATCGCCCACGGCGCGTCGGACGGCCGACCCCACAATTCACCGTTGATGAAGTTGGCGATGCGTCCGAGAAACAGTCCGATCGGGCCGACCGCACAGGTGACGTCACCGAGCGACAGCGCGGAAATCCCGCGCCGCCATGCAAACAGCAGCACCGCGATCACGCATCCGGCAAAGCCGCCATGGAAGGACATCCCGCCCTGCCACAATTGCAGGATCTCGGCCGGATGCGCGGCGAAGTGCGCGGGATTGTAGAAGAGCACATAGCCGAGCCGGCCGCCGAGAATGATGCCGAACGTCACCCACACGATGAAGTCGTCGAAATCGACGACGGTCATCGGCGCCTCTTCGCCCCAGAGGCGGCCGTTGCGGATGATCGTGCGCGCGTAGTACCAGCCGAACAGGATGCCGCCGATATAGGCGAGCGCGTACCAGCGGATCGCGAGCGGCCCGATCTGGATCAGGACCGGATCGAAGGCCGGGTATGGCAACGTCAGGAACGACATCGGGATTCCCCAGTCCGGCCCATTGCGGCCAGCCGACCGGTCAAGTCAACCCCAGGTCAGACCTTCCGCGATCCGACCCTCACCGTCAGGCGAGCACCCGGACGACAGGTCGCGCCCTGCTTGCAGGCCTGCGGTCGCAAACCATATGTTGCCGGAAACAAGGTTCCAGCGGAGTCGGACGATGACCCAGACCAGCAGCCGGTTTTTCGACGAGATCGCCCGCCTGATGAACGACGCCACTGGCGTCGCCCAGGGCATCAGGCGCGAATTCGACACGCTCTTTCGCAGCCAGGCCGAGCGCTGGCTGAACGATCTAGATGTCGTCAAGCGCGAGGAGTTCGAGGTCGTCAAGGATATGGCCCGGCTGGCGCGGGAGGAAAATGAGGCGCTGAAGGCCCGGATCGCCACGCTGGAGGCCAAGATCGCGTCTCAGACCCCGCCCTCGCCCCCAATTTATGCGAGTGCCCCGCCCGACGACACGCCCCCGACCGCCTAAACCCTCGCCCGGCTCGTTCCTTGTCATTGCGGCCCCCCGCGGCTATAAGCCTGCGCACTCGCGACGCCCGCACCCCTGGAGGCGCGCCGCGTGATTTCCGCAAAATTCCAGAGCCAAAATTCCAAAGCTAAGACAAGGATATAGACCTATGGCGACCGTCAAGGAACTTCAAGCGACGGCGCGTCCGAAGGCCGGCAAGGGGGCCGCTCGGGCGGAACGTCGCGAGGGCCGCGTGCCCGGCGTGATCTACGGAGACAGGAAACCCCCGCTCGCAATCTCGCTCGACAAGAACGAGCTGCGCCAGCGCATCTATGGTGGCCGGTTTCTCACCACCCTCTATGACATTAGCATCGACGGCCAGAAGCACCGCGTGATCCCGCGCGACTTCCAGCTCGACCCGATCAAGGACCAGCCGGTCCATGTCGACTTCATGCGGCTCGGCGAAGGCGCGCTCATCCGCGTCGCCATTCCCGTCCATGTGACCGGCGCCGAAAGTTCGCCCGGCGTGAAGCGCGGCGGCGCGGTCAACATCGTCACCCACACGATCGACGTGCGCTGCCCGCCGGATGCCATTCCGGACGCGATCGAGGTCGACGTGAGCGGACTCGAGATCAGCTATTCGAAGCACCTCAACGAGGTCGCGCTGCCGAAGAACGTGAAAATCCTCACCCGGCTCGACACGACGCTTGTCACTATCGTGCCGCCGTCCGGCTACGCCGAAGAAGCCCGCGCGGCCGCCGACGCCGCCGCCGCTGCGGCAACTGCCGCGGCTGCCGCTCCGGCCGCCGGGGCCGCTCCGGCCGCCGGCGCTGCGCCTGCTGCCGCCGCTCCCGCGGCCGGCGGCGACAAGGCCGAGAAGAAGTGAGGCGGCGGCGCGCTCACCCAGCGCGCCGCTTTTGATCCGTCATGCTGCTGTTTGTCGGGCTCGGAAATCCGGGCGCCCGCCACGCGGGCAACCGGCACAATATCGGCTTCATGGTGGTCGAGGCGACTGCGCGGCGCCACGGCTTTCCGCCGTGGCGTCGCCGCTTCCAGGGCGTCGCGACGGAAGGCTCGCTCGGCGGCGAAAAGACGCTGCTGCTGCTGCCGGGCACGTTCATGAACGAATCCGGACGCGCCGTCGCTGAGGCCGCGAACTTCTACAAGATCCCGTTGCACGACATCGTCGTCCTGCACGACGAGATCGAACTGCCGCCGGGCAAGGTACGGGTCAAGGCCGGCGGCGGCATTGCCGGACACAACGGGCTGCGTTCCGTCTCCGCGCATGTCGGCAACGACTACAAGCGCGTGCGCATCGGAGTGGGACACCCCGGCGACAAGAACCTCGTGCATGCGCACGTGCTGTCGGACTTCGCCAAGAGCGAGCGTGAATGGGTGGAAGCGATTTGCGAGACCATCGCGGAAAACGCCGCCCTGCTCGCGCGCGGCGAGGACGCGAGCTTCCAGAACAAGGTGCATCTTGCGATGGATGCGAAGGGGTTCGGAAGCGACAAACGAGGCGAAGAGCCGGACGCGGGCCCGCGCGGCCATTGATGGAAAGACGCTGATCAGATGGGATTCAAATGCGGCATCGTCGGTCTGCCCAATGTCGGCAAATCGACGCTCTTCAACGCCCTGACCGAAACCGCCGCCGCACAGGCCGCGAATTATCCGTTCTGCACGATCGAGCCGAATATCGGCGAAGTGGCGGTCCCCGATCCACGGCTCGACACGCTCGCCCGCTTCGGCAAGTCCGAGAAGATCGTCCCGACCCGGCTGACCTTTGTCGATATTGCCGGCCTCGTGCGCGGCGCCTCCAAGGGCGAAGGCCTCGGCAACCAGTTTCTCGCCAATATCCGCGAGGTCGACGCCATCGCCCATGTGGTGCGCTGCTTCGAGGATTCCGACGTCACCCATGTCGAAGGCAAGATCGATCCCGTAGCCGACATCGAGACGATCGAGACCGAGCTGATGCTCGCCGACCTCGACAGCTTGGAACGGCGCGTCGATGCGCTGGAGAAGAAGGCGCGCGGCAACGACAAGGAAGCCAGGGAAACGCTCGATCTCGTGCAGCGCACGCTCGCGCTGCTGCGCGAAGGCAAGCCGGCGCGTCTCGTCGAGCGCAAGCCCGAGGAGCAGAAGACGTTCTCGATGCTCGGCCTGCTCACCGCCAAGCCCGTGCTCTATGTCTGCAACGTCGAGGAGGCCTCGGCGGCAACCGGCAACGACAATTCGCGCAAGGTCGAGGCGCGCGCGAAGGAGGAAGGCGCGGTCGCGGTCGTGATCTCGGCCAAGATCGAATCGGAGATCGCCGTGCTCTCGCGCGAGGAGCGCGACGAATATCTCGGCGCGGTCGGCCTCAAGGAAGCCGGGCTCGACCGGCTGATCCGCGCCGGCTACCAGTTGCTCGACCTCGTGACTTATTTCACCGTCGGCCCGAAAGAGGCGCGCGCCTGGACCATCACCCGCGGCACCCGGGCGCCGCAGGCGGCCGGCGTCATCCACACCGATTTCGAGCGCGGCTTCATCCGCGCGGAGACCATCGCCTTCGACGACTATGTGCGTTTCGGCGGCGAGGCCGGCGCGCGCGACAGCGGAAAGCTTCGCCTCGAGGGCAAGGATTACGTGGTCGCCGACGGCGACGTGATGCATTTCCGGTTCGCGACCTGAGCCGCTTCGGGCTTGCGACCCTTGCACATGGCGCATGGGCCGACCGTTGACGACACCGCGCGCGCCGGGAAACATGGCGCTCCTTTGAGCCGAGGCAGGACCGTGCCGAAACTGTATTTCGAAGACTTCAAACCGGGCGTTCTGGGCGAGTTCGGCCCGCGCGAGGTCACCCGCGAGGAGATCATCGCCTTCGCCAAGGAATACGATCCGCAGCCCATGCATCTCGATGAGGAGGCCGCGCGTCAGACCATGCTGGGCGGGCTTTCCGCCTCCGGCTGGCACACCTGCGGCCTGATGATGCGGATGCTGTGCGACTGGTTCATCCTCGATTCGGCGTCCATGGGCGCGAACGCGGTCGACGAGGTGAAGTGGCTGCGGCCGGTGCGCCCCGGCGACAAGCTGACATTGCGCACCACGGTTCTGGACATGCGTGCGTCCAGGAGCCGTCCGGAGATGGGGTTCATCTCCTGCCTGTTCGAATTGATGAACGCATCACGCGAGACGGTGATGGAAATGCGCAGTTCTCTGATCATGAGTCGCCGGGCGGCGCAGAATCCGTCATGAAATATTTCGAGGATACCGCGATCGGCGACCGGCTCGAACTCGGCTCGCACACATTCCTGGCGGACGACATTAAGGCGGTGGCGCGCCGTTTCGACCCGCAGCGCTTCCATATCGACGAAGCCGAGGCGGAGCGTTCGCATTTCGGCCGGTTGTGCGCGTCGGGCTGGCATACCGGCTTCGCCTGGATGCGGCTGTTCGTCGATTATCGCAATGCGCTGATCGATAAAATGCGCGCCCGCGGCGAGCCGGTCGCCAAGCTCGGCCCCTCGCCCGGCTACCAGAACCTGAAATGGCCGAAGCCGGTCTATGCCGGCGACACCGTCACCTATGTGATGGAGGTCGTCGAGAAGCGCGAATCCAAGAGCCGGCCGGAATGGGGCATCGTGCAGTTCCAGGTCACCGGCACCAACCAGAACGGTGAGCCGGTCTTCGGCTTCCTGAGCACCGGCTTCATCGAGCGCCGTCCGGACCGACCCGCGTGACCGACCAGACCGCCAACCGCGCCGGCGATCCCGCCGTCACGCAGGCGGAGCGACGGACGTTTGGGGTCGCATCCGGCGCGCACGCGCTGCACGACGGCTATACCGACGTTCTCTACGTGATGTTGCCGGTATGGCAGGCCGAGTTCGGCCTCTCCTATGCGGCGATCGGCGCGCTGCGGGCGATGTTCACCGGCGCGATGGCCGGCCTGCAGATACCGGCCGGCCAACTTGCCGACCGGATCGGATCGACGACGGTGCTCGCGCTCGGCACCGCCCTGTCCGGCCTCGGCTACATCATCGCCGGCACGAGCACCGGCTTCGTGGTGCTCGTGCTCGCGCTCCTGATCGGCGGCGTCGGATCGAGCACGCAGCATCCGGTCGCCTCCGCGCTCGTGGCGCGCGCCTATGCCGGCCCGCGTTCGCTGAGGGCGCTTGGCGGCTACAATTTCGCCGGCGACATCGGCAAGATGCTCGTGCCGGCGCTCGCCGCCGCCATGATGATGGCCGTGCCGTGGCGACCGACGGTCATGATCCTCGGCGCCGCCGGACTGGTGGCCGCCCTTGCCATTGCGCTGGTGACGCCGCGCGTGTTCGGCGGCCGGCTGCCGCCGCAACCGGCGGAAGCGGAACGGCCGGAGCGGCCGGTCATACCCGGCGCGTTCACGATGCTGCTTTGCATCGGCACCATCGACAGCGCCGTGCGCATGGCGTTTCTCACCTTCATGCCGTTCCTGCTCACCGGCAAGAGCGCGAGCCTGCCGGCGATCGGCATCGCGCTCACGCTCGTGTTTGCGGGCGGCGCCGCGGGCAAGCTCGCCTGCGCCTATCTCGGCGCGCGCATCGGCGTGATCGGCACGGTGTTCTTCACCGAAATCCTGACGGCCTTGCTCATTCTGGCAATGCTCGTGCTGCCGCTCGAAGCCGCCTTCGTCGCGCTGCCGCTGCTCGGCATCGCCCTGAACGGAACCTCGTCGGTCCTTTACGGCTCGGTGCCCGATCTCATCCCCGCGCACAAGCGCACGCGCGCGTTCGGCATCTTCTATACCGGCACGATCGGCGGCGGCACGGTGGCGCCGGTGATCTTCGGCTTTGCCGGCGACGCGCTCGGCCTCACACCCACGCTCGTGCTGGTCGCCGGCGCGGCGCTCGTCACGCTGCCGCTCGCCTATCGCCTGCGGCCGGCTTTCGTCGCCGAACGGCGGCCCTGATCGCGCCTCAGCGCCAGTCGCCGCAGACCGCCTGCACGAGCGCAAGTGCCGCGACCGCGGCGGTGTCCGCCCGCAGGATGCGCGGCCCGAGCGACAGCCGCACCGTCTGCGACCGGCGCACGAGCAGCGCGCGCTCCTCCTCGGCAAAGCCGCCCTCGGGGCCGATCAGCACCGCAAGCGGCACAGGCGGCGCGCGACGCAAAGGCGCGAGCGCTGCGACCGGGTCCTTCATGTCCGCGTCCTCGTCGCAGAAGATCAGGACGCGGTCTGTGCCGAGATCCGCGAGCGCGCGCTCGAGCGCGCTCGCCGGCGCGATATCGGGAATCGACAATATCCCGCACTGCTCGGCGGCCTCGACGGCGTTGGCCCGCATCCGCTCGCTGTTGACGCGCGCCGCCTGCGTGTGACGCGTCATCACCGGCTGCAGGCGCGAGACGCCAAGCTCGACCGCCTTCTGCACCATATAATCGAGCCGCGCATGCTTGAGCGGTGCGAACAGATAATGCAGGTCGCCGGACGCGGTCTGCGCGCGCACCTGCTCGACGACGTTCAACGCGGTCGCGCGTCTGGCGCCGCGTTCAAGTTCGCAGCGCCATTCCCCGTCCCGCCCGTTGAACACCAGCACCGGATCGCCGCCCGCAAGCCGGAGCACTTTGCAGAGATAATTGGCCTGCGCGTGGTCGAGCGTCAGCCGCGCACCGGGACCGACCGGCGCATCCACGAACAGCCTCGGGGAGCGGAAATCGTATCGAGCCATGTCCAATCGTCGCACCCTGTGCAAGACCCCGCCGGCAGGCGGCGCCTTGCGGCAATTTAACCTCGCGCCGGCATCCGGGACGCTATAATCCAATTTCCGGGGCCGGACAGTCGCCGCCATGTTGCCGGATTCGAGGGGTTGTTAAGCCGCCGGCAGGCCCGGGCGAACAGCGCCGGGACGGAGCGGACCGGATCGCGGTCCCGGAAGAGGGAAGCCATGACGAAAGCTCCGATCGTGACCGCCGCGCTTGCCTTTCTGGTCGCGTTCGGGGGGCTCGCCGCGGCGCAGGCTCCCGCACCCTGGCCGAGCACGGCCGCCGCGCCGTCCGGCGGCGGATCGCCCTGGCCGGACGCGCCCAATCCGAATCGGGGCGCCGGCGCCGCACACCCCGCCTGGTCGAATCAGGGCAGTCCCGGCGCCAGCCATCCCGCCTGGTCGAATCCGCCGCAGCAATCCCAGGGCCAGCCGCCCCAAGGCCAGCCGCCCTGCGCACAGGAATTCATTCCCTTGCGCGACGACGCCCAGAAGAAGGCCAATGCGATCAAACCGGCCGCCGACAGCAAGGACCGCACCCGCCTCTGCCAGGCTTTCCGCACCTTCGTCGCGGCGGAAGCCAAGGTCATCAAGTTCGTCAACGAGAATGCCTCGCGTTGCGGCATCCCTGCCGACGCGGCCAAGGTCATGAAGACCAACCACGCCAAGTCGACGAACATCCGCAATCAGGTCTGCTCCGCCGGCGGTCCGTCCGGTCCGGCGCCGGCCCCAAGCCTCAGCGACGCGCTCGGCACCTCCCGCATCCCGGGCGTGACCGCGACCGAGCCGACGCGCGGCGGCGGCACCTTCAACACGCTCACGGGCAACCCGCTCGCACGATGACCACGCTCGGGCGCGTTGCGGATTCGACCGGCAATTGGGTCGACACCCTCGCGCCGTCCTGGTCGCGTCCCTATTTGCGGCTCGCGCGTCTCGACCGCCCGATCGGTTCCTGGCTGCTGCTGATGCCGTGCTGGTGGTCAGCCGGCCTTGCCGCCATTGCGGCCGGTGCGCCGTGGCCCAACCCGTGGCATGTCGCACTGTTCTTCATCGGCGCTTTCGCGATGCGCGGCGCCGGCTGCACCTGGAACGACCTCGTCGACCGCGACCTCGACGCCAAGGTGGAGCGCACGCGCTCGCGGCCGATCCCGTCCGGCCAGGTCACGCCGCTGCAGGCGTTCGTATTCCTTCTGTCGCAGGCCCTGGTCGGGCTTGCGGTGCTGCTGCAGTTCAACTTCTTCACCATCTTCACCGGCATCGCCTCGCTTGCGACGGTCGCGGTCTATCCCTTTCTCAAGCGCTTCACCTACTGGCCGCAGGTCGGGCTCGGCCTTGCCTTCTCGTGGGGCGCGCTGATGGGCTGGCCGGCGGTGTTCGGCCGGCTCGACGCACCGGCCTTCGTGCTCTATGCGGGCGCGATCTTCTGGGTGATCGCCTACGACACGCTCTATGCACATCAGGACCGCGAAGACGATGCCCTGATCGGCATCCGCTCGACGGCGATCCTTTTCGGCGAGAATACGAGACCGATCGTGGCGGCTTTCTATGCGGCAAGCGTCGTGCTGATCGGCGCGGCCGGCGTGCTCGCCGGCGCCGGCATCGGATTCGCCGCGGGCCTGATCGGCTTTGCCATCCATCTCGCCTGGCAGGTGCGGCAGATCGATATCGCCGATCCCGCGCTGTGCCTGCGGCTGTTCAAATCGAACCGCGACGCGGGTCTCATCCTGTTTGCCGGGATGATCCTCGACGCCTGGCTGCGTCACGCGGCGTAAAACAGGCGCGCGCTTCAATTGCGCGCGATGATCTCGCGCTCGCCCCGGTGCACAATTGCTGCCACAGAACGCCGGCCGGGCTTGCGGCGCAGCAATATGGACGGACGCCGCCGCCTGATTGCGGTGCGCCGCCGCCGGCGCGGCGACGGCTTTGCGACAGCGACGCGGCCGATGCGGCCGAACGGCTCGCGCAGCGCGCCATCGCCATCGACGACCAGCAACGGCAGGCCGAGCACCCGGCCCCAGGCCTTCCAGATGGCGCCGATGTCGTCGGCCTCGTTGTCCACAAATAGCGGCACGCTCAGGGCGCGATCGGGATGATCGAGCGTCACCGTGACCGCTGCCGGGCGCTCGCCCTCGGATGGCGCCAGCCGCAGCGACACGCCGCGAAATGCCGCGACCGGAATGCCGACCGCCATGCGCATGCCGCGGACCTGGCGCCGGAGCACCACGCGATCGCGGTCGAGTTCGATTTGCCGGATTTGCCCGTCCGCCCCGGCATCGCTGGCCGGGAAGCGGACGGGCAGGCCGAAAGGGTCGAGCCGCAAGCCGCGGTTCGACCCGGCAGGCGCGGTCCCGCCGGTCTCCATGTGACGCCTCGAAAGCAACTCCCCCGGGCTTTTTTCGCCCGTTATGAGCACAACTCTGCCATAGAGCTTTCGGAATCCGCTTAATAAGGCTGGTTAACCGGCTGTTGCGGCACCGATAAGCGCCGCCATGCTTGATGCACCGTTGCCAAGGATGATTGATGCAAGCTTGCCGGATCGCGATGGATTACACACATCGCCGGCGTCCGGACCGCTTGTCAGAGGCCGTCCCGCCCCCTAAATCCTCCGACAATGACGTCGCTTCTCGACCAATCAGCCCTCACCGATCTTGCAGAAAATCTGGTCCGGGCGGCCCGCACCGCCGGCGCGGACGCGGCCGACGCGGTTGCCGTGCGCTCGGTGTCGTTCTCCGTCCAGGTCCGCGAGGGCGAGGTGGAGGAATCCGAGCGCTCGGAAGGCGACGATATCGGCCTGCGCGTCTTTGTCGGCAAGCGTCAGGCCGTCGTCTCCACCAACGACATTGCGGGCTCGCGCCCCGCGGCGCTTGCCGAGCGCGCGGTGGCTATGGCGCGGATCGCGCCCGAAGACCCCTATGCGGGTCTCGCCGACGCCGCACTATTGTCGCACACGCATCCCGACCTCGATCTGGTCGATCCCGAAATTCCCTCGCTGACCGATCTCGAAACGGTCGCGCGCACCGCCGAAAGCGCGGCACTTGCGGTGAACGGCGTCACCAAATCAGGCGGCGCGTCGGCGTCTGCCGGCATCGGCGGCATGGTGCTCGTCACGAGCCACGGCTTCAAGGGCGCCTATCTGGGCTCGCGCCACGGCGTGTCGATGATGGCGATCGCCGGCGAAGGCACGCACATGGAGCGCGACTACGAATTCTCCTCTGCGCTGCACCGGCGCGACCTCGAACCGGCCGATCAGGTCGGACGCCTGGCCGGCGAACGCACGGTCAAGCGGCTCAATCCGCGCAAGGTCGCGACGCAGAAGGTGCCGGTCATTTTCGATCCGCGCGTCGCCGGCTCGCTGATCGGCCATCTGGCGAGCGCGGCCAACGGCGCGTCGGTGGCGCGCAAGTCTAGCTTCCTGCGCGAGCGTATGGGCGAGCGCCTGTTCGCGCGCGGTATCCGCATCGTGGACGATCCGCTGCGCAAACGCGGCCTGCGCTCGCATCCTTTCGACGGCGAAGGCGTCGGCGGCCGGACCATGGCGATTGTCGACGACGGCATCCTCAAGAGTTGGTTCCTCGACAGCGCGACCGCGCGCGAACTCGGCCTCGCCACGACCGGGCACGCGCAGCGCGGCGTGTCGTCGTCGCCGAGCCCCGGGCCGAGCAACCTTCATCTCGAACCCGGACCGCTGACGCCGCAGGCGCTGATCGCGGAGACCGGCAGCGGCCTCTATGTCGCCGACCTGATCGGCATGGGCGTCAACCTCGTCACCGGCGACTATAGCCGCGGCGCCGCCGGCTTCTGGATCGAGAACGGCGAGATCGCCTATCCGGTCAGCGAGGTCACTATCGCGGGCCACCTGAACGACATCTTCCGCACGCTGACGCCGGCCAGCGACCTGACGTTCCGCTACGGAACCAATGCGCCGACGCTGCGAGTCGAGGGCCTGACGATTGCCGGGCAGTGAAGCGCGCATCGATCCGCGCGACGAGACGCAGAAGCTGGAACATGCGCTGCGCGCGGCTGGCGCCATCGCGCTGAAATTCTTTCGCGGCAATGTCCGTAGCTGGTTCAAGTCCGAGGATTCGCCGGTCAGCGAAGCCGATATCGCGGTCGACCGCTTCCTGCGCGAGGTGCTGGCGCGGCCGGACATCGGCTGGCTGTCGGAGGAAAGCGAAGACGACCTGTCGCGGCTTGAGGCGCGCCGGCTCTATATCGTCGATCCCATCGACGGCACCCGTTCCTATCTTGCCGGCCGTCCCGACTGGTCGATCGCCGCCGCCCTGGTCGAAGACGGCCGCCCGGTGGCCGCCGCCATATTCGCGCCGACCGACGACGAGATGTTCGTGGCCACTGCCGGCGGCGGCGCGTCGCTCAACGGCCGCCCACTGCACGCTACCCCGGGCAGTTCCCTGCGGGGCGCCCGCATCGCCGGGCCGCAGCGCTATCTCGACCGGCTGGCGCAGGCCGCGCCCGACATCGTGCGCGCGCCCAAAATCCACTCGCTGGCGCTGCGCCTCGCCCGCGTCGCCGAGGGCCGGATCGATGCTGGCCTCGCCTCCGTCCATGCCCATGACTGGGACCTTGCGGCCGCCGATCTTTTGGTGCACGAAGCCGGCGGCGTCATGACCGATGCGTCCGGGAACGCGCTGGTCTACAATTTGCATAATCCGATGCATGGAGCGCTGATCGCGGCCGGCCGCGACCGGCATCAGGCGGTCCTCGCACTCATGGGTGATTCCCGCATGGGCGATTCCCGAACGGGCGATTCCTGGAAGCAGTTGTCATGATCCGCCGCGCGGCTTTGAAACATACAGCAGCCCGATCCTGAGGGCGTTGCGGGACCGACCATGGCGGACATCTATTCTTCGAAGCAACTTCTGCATCTGGTCTTCGGCGGGGAACTGACCGACCTTCACGCGGTCGATTTCAAGGACCTGTCGAAGCTCGATATCGTTGGAATCTATCCAAACTATGCGGCGGCCTATAACGCCTGGAAAGCCAAGGCCCAGCAGACCGTCGACAATGCGCAGATGCGCTATTTCATCGTGCATCTGCACCGGCTGCTCGATCCGGAAGCGACGCCCCCGACGCCGCGCTGAGGCGGACCGGGCCCTCCTGTCATGCTCAATTCCCGGCGGATCGCACGCTCCCGCTTCGTCCAGAAAGCCGTCGGCATCCTCGCCGCCGAGTACCTTCGTCTGGTATATTATACTAGCCGGCTCGTCACCGAACCGGCGGACATCTACGAACGCGCGGTCCCCGATCTCCCCGTCATCCTGGCCATGTGGCATGGGCAACATTTCATGGCGCCGTTCATCAAGAAACCCGAGCACCGCGCCAAGACGCTCATCTCGCGCCATCGCGACGGCGAGATGAACGCAATCGCCGCCGAATGGCTCGGCGTCGAAACGATCCGCGGTTCGGGCGATCATGGCGGCGAGTTTCACCGCAAGGGCGGCGTCGGCGCCTATCGCGAGATGCTGCAGGCGCTCGGCGACGGCTACAGCGTTGCCCTCACCGCCGACGTGCCGAAAGTCTCGCGCGTCGCGGGACAGGGCATCATCAGGCTCGCCCGCGATTCCGGCCGCCCAATCTATCCGGTCGCCATCGCCTCCAGCCGCCGCCAGGTGATGGACAACTGGGACCGCTCGACGATCAACCTGCCGTTCAGCAAGCTCGCCGGCGTGGTCGGAACGCCGATCCGGGTCGCGGCCGGCAGCGACGACGCCGTCCTTGAGAATGCCCGGCGCGCGCTCGAGGCGACGCTGAACGAGACGACCGCCCGCGCCTATGCGATCGCGGACGGAACCGGATAGTCCGATGGCCGCGCCCAAACGAGTGCCGCTGACTTTGCGTGCCTATCGTCTGGTTTCCGCGGCGATGACTCCACTCGTACCGGCGCTGCTCGCCTACCGCATGCGGCGGGGGAAAGAGCAGCCCGGCCGCGTGACCGAGCGGCGCGGCCTGTCGCGGCTGATGCGGCCGGACGGTCCGCTGATCTGGCTGCATGGCGCGAGCGTCGGCGAATTGCTGTCGCTCTTTCCGCTGATCGATCGATTGCGCGAGCAGGGCTTCTGCATTCTGGTCACCTCCGGCACCGTGACGTCGGCCAATCTCGCGCGCGAGCGCCTGCCTGCGGACGTCATCCACCAGTTCATCCCGGTCGACACGCCGGGCTTCGTCGCGCAGTTTCTCGACCGCTGGCAGCCCGATCTCGGCCTGTTCGCCGAATCTGACATCTGGCCGAACCTGATCATGGCGAGCGCCAAGCGGCGCATCCCGCTGATCATCATCAACGGCCGCGTTTCGGAACGCTCGTTCAGGCGCTGGCGCACGTTCCAGGGCACGGCCAGAGCGCTGCTGAACCGGTTCGAACTCTGCCTCGCCCAGTCCGGCCTCGACGCGCACCGTTTCTCCGAACTCGGCGCGCCGCAGGTCGAGATCACCGGGAACCTGAAGCTCGATGTCGCCGCCCCGCCGATCAATCAGGAAAAGATGCAGATGCTGCGCGCGGCGGTCGGCGACCGGCCGGTGCTGACCGCCGCCTCCACGCATGCGGGAGAGGAAGTCGCCATCGTCGAAGTTCACCGGCGCCTGCGGACGGCGTTTCCCGGACTGCTCACCATGATCGCGCCGCGCCACCCGCACCGTGGACGCGAGATTTACGCGCTGGCCGAGCGCGCCGGCCAGGCGCCCGCGCTGCGCTCGCAACGCCAGCTCCCCGACCGGCATACGCAGATCTACATCGCCGACACGATGGGCGAACTCGGCATCCTCTACTGGCTCTCGCCGATCGTTTTCGTGGGCGGCTCGCTGATCGAGCATGGCGGGCAGAATCCGATCGAAGCCGTCAAGCTCGGCGCGTGCGTCCTGCACGGCCCGCATATCGGGAATTTCGCCGAGGTCTATGCCGCGCTCGACGCCGCGCGCGGGGCGATCGAGGTCGGCGATCCGGAGGAGCTGGCCGCCACCGTCGCCCGCCTGCTGCGGGACGGCGGCGCCCGCAAGGCCCTGATCGATTCCGGCCAGAAGACCGTGTCGCGCCTGAGCGGCGCACTTGACCGGACGCTGGCGGCGATCGAACCCTATCTGATGCAATTGCGGCTGGAACATCATCTGACCGATGCGTGAGCCCTCCTTCTGGTGGCAGGAGCCCGGGCTCGCTGCATGGGCGTTATCGCCGCTCGCACGCGTCTATGGCGCGGTCGCGGGCCGCCGCATGGGCAAGACGGGGGCGCCGGCCGGCATTCCGGTGATCTGCGTCGGCAATTTCACGCTCGGGGGCACCGGCAAGACGCCGGCCGCGCTCGCCTTCGCCGAAATCCTGACGGCGGCGGGCGAGCATCCCTATTTCCTCACGCGCGGCTATGGCGGCGCGTTGACCGGCCCGATCGAGGTCGAGCCCACCCGGCATCGCGCCGGCGAAACCGGCGACGAGCCGCTGCTGCTGGCGCGCCGCGCGCCGACCGTCGTCGCGCGCGACCGTCCAGCCGGGGCGCTGTTCGCGCGCCAGGCGGGCGCGAGCGTCATCGTCATGGACGACGGTCTGCAGAACCCCTCGCTGCGCAAGGATCTCTCGATCGCGGTGATCGACGCCCGGCGCGGCATCGGCAACGGCTTCGTCTGCCCCGCCGGACCCTTGCGCGCATCGCTCGGCGCGCAGATGCCGCGGACCGACGCGGTGCTAATCGTCGGGGAAGGACGCCACTATCCGCCCCGGCTCGCCGCTCTCCTTGCGGCCTACAAGCCGCAGGTCCTGCGTGCTCGGCTCACGCTCGACGAGACCGCCGTCAAGGCGCTCGGCAACCGCAAGGTGCTGGCTTTCGCAGGCATCGGCGATCCGGAGAAATTCTTCATGTCGCTCGCCGCCTCCGGCATCGAAGCCGCGATCGAGCGAAGCTTCGACGACCATCACCAATATACGGAAGCCGACGCGAACGATCTGCTCGCGCAATGCGAGAGAAGCGGCCTTGTTCCGGTCACCACCGAGAAAGACGCCGTCCGCCTGACCGGCCCCAATCCCGCGCTGGCGAAACTCGCCGCCAAGGTACGCACATTGCCGGCGCGGCTCGTTTTCGAGGACGAGAAAGCGGTCCGGAAATTGTTGCTGGACAGTCTCAAGACGGCGCGGTCGGCGCGCTGAGCTTGCCGTCGAAGCGCTGCGCCACGACCTCGGGCGAGGCATAGGCTTCCTGCAGGTCGACGCTCCAGTATTTGAGCTCCTCGAGCGGGATCGGTATGCCAGTCACCGCGCAGCGCACGAACGCGCCCGGCCGGATGATCCGGAAATCGCCGTCGAGGAACTTGACCTCGGCTTCGCCGGTCATGGGCGGATTGCGATCGGGGCGTTTGAGCAAGGCGTGTCTCCGTGCAGGCTGCGATCGGCCGGACAGTTGATCCGTTTAAGATAGTACGCGCGAGCCGCCGGAAAAGCCCGATCCAAGAAAAGCCCGGCTTGAAAAGCCGACTTCAAAAAGGCCCACTTGGCGCCTTTCGTCAAGCCGGTTTGCAAACCCGCTCAGAACAGGCTGCCCTGCTTCGGCGGCGTTCCCTTTTCGCGCCGCTTCGGTGCGGCCGGCGCAGGCGTTTCTTCGGACGGACGGTCTTCGGGCGGACGGCCGCCATCGCTGACTGCGGCAATATGGCCATCGGCGAATTCGATATCGAGGCGCATGCCGGTCGATACCGCGGCCGCTGCATGCAGCGGCGTGCCGGCGGCATCGCGCACGAGCGTAAAGCCGCGCGCCAGCACGCTGCGGTACGAGAATGCCGTCAGCAATTGCGTCGCCGAACGCACGCGGTCGGCGCGGCGGTCGAGCAGGACGCGCATCGCGCGTTTGCTGCGCTCCGCAAGGGCTGCGAGGATTTCGGCGTTGCGGCTCAAGCGCGTGCGCAGGACCTGCGTCGACAGCCGGCCGGCGAGCCGCGCCAGGCGCTGGTGATGCACATGGGCGTTGGCGCGCAGCGCGCGCGGCAGACGTTCGGCGAGATTGTCGAGCGTCTGCCGGCGGACGGCAAACAGGCGGTCCGGCGTCGGCAGCGCACGGCCGAGCGCGCGCAAGTCCTTGCGCCGGATGTCGATGCCGCGCTGCCAGCAGGCGATGTGACGCGCGGCAAGCGCCGCCACCTGCGCGATGAGATCGGCGCGCACCGGCACCGCCATTTCCGCCGCCGCGGTCGGCGTTGGGGCGCGGCGGTCGGCGGCGAAATCGATCAGCGTGATGTCGGTCTCGTGGCCGACCGCCGAGATCAGCGGGATCATGCTGTCGGCGGCCGCCCGCACCACGATTTCCTCGTTGAAGCACCACAGGTCCTCCAGCGATCCGCCCCCGCGCGCGACGATCAGGACGTCCGGCCGCGCGACCGGCCCGCTCTCGGGCAGCGCATTGAAGCCGCGGATCGCCGCCGCGATCTCCTCGGCGGCGCCGTCGCCCTGCACCCGCACCGGCCAGACCAGCACATGGCGCGGAAAGCGGTCGGCGAGGCGATGCAGGATGTCGCGGATGACGGCGCCGGTCGGCGAGGTGACGACGCCGATCACGCGCGGCATGAAGGGGATGAGCTGCTTGCGCGCCTCGTCGAACAGGCCTTCCGCGGCGAGCTTCCTGCGCCGCTCCTCGAGCAGCGCCATCAGTGCGCCGAGACCCGCCGGCTCCAGCGTCTCGATCACGATCTGGTAGGTGGAGCGGCCGGGATAGGTCGTGATCCGCCCGGTGACCACCACTTCGAGGCCCTCTTCCGGCCTGATCCGCATCTTGCCGAACACACCCTTCCAGATGATGGCATCGATGCGCGCGCTGTCGTCCTTGAGCGCGAAATAGACGTGGCCGGAGGAATGCGGCCCGCGATAGCCGGAAATCTCCCCGCGCAGCCGCACATGGTTGAACGTCTCCTCGACCGTCTTTTTCAGCGCGGCCGACAATTCGCTGACGGTCAATTCCACAACATTGACGCGGGCGGGCTCAATCATGACGGGCGAATCTCTTGCAGGGCGGGCGGCTCATGCTACACCACCTGACGATGACGGCTTCAATCCCGCGACGACCATGAACATCCTTCTCCTGGGCTCCGGCGGGCGCGAACATGCGCTGGCCTGGAAGATGGCGGCAAGCCCGCTGGTCGAGCGCCTCTATTGCGCGCCGGGCAATGCCGGAATCGCGCGCGAAGCACAGATCGTACCGCTCGATCCCGGCGATCATGCGGCGGTCATCGATTTCTGCCGCAGGAAAAAGATCGATCTCGTCGTGGTCGGGCCGGAAGCGCCGCTAGTGGCCGGCCTCGTCGACGACCTCGAGGCCGCCGGCATCAAGGCGTTCGGACCGACCAAAGCCGCGGCGCGGCTGGAAGGCTCCAAGGGCTTCACCAAGGACCTGTGCCGCGCGAACAATATCCCGACCGCGGCCTATGAGCGCTTCACCTCCGCCGCGGCGGCCCGCGATTATGTGCGCAGGCAGGGCGCGCCGATCGTGGTGAAAGCCGACGGCCTTGCCGCCGGCAAAGGCGTCGTCGTTGCCGAAACGATTGCGCAGGCCGAAGAGGCCGTCGCCATGATGTTCGACGGCGGCCTCGGCGCGGCCGGCGCCGAGATCGTGATCGAGGAATTCCTCGTCGGCGAGGAAGCTTCGTTCTTTGCGCTCTGCGACGGCAAGATTGCGGTGGCGCTCGCCTCCGCGCAGGACCACAAACGCGTCTTTGACGGCGACCAGGGACCGAATACCGGCGGCATGGGCGCCTATTCGCCGGCCCCGGTGATGACGCCGCAGATGGTGGCGCGCACCATGGACGAGATCATCGCGCCGACGCTTGCCGCGATGCGCGCCATGGGCAATCCCTACAAAGGCGTGCTGTTCGCCGGCCTGATGATCACCGCCGACGGTCCGAAGCTGATCGAATACAATGTGCGCTTCGGCGATCCGGAGACACAGGTGCTGATGCTGCGCCTGATGTCCGATCTCGTGCCGGCGCTGGTCGCCGCGTGCGACGGCATGCTGAAGAATTTCGACCTGCGCTGGTATCCGGACGCCGCGCTCACCGTCGTCATGGCGGCGAACGGCTATCCCGGCGCCTACGAAAAGGATTCGCGCATTTCCAAGCTCGCGGCGGCGGCGCAGGTCGAGGGCGTCGAAATCTTCCACGCCGGCACCAAAGCCTGTGGCGAGAACATCCTGGCCAATGGCGGACGCGTGCTCAATGTCTGCGCGCGCGGCAGGACCGTGGCCGAGGCGCAGGCGCGCGCCTATGCCGCCATCGACCGCATCGACTGGCCGGGCGGCTTCTGCCGCCGCGACATCGGCTTCCGCGCGATTGAACGCGAGAAGGCTGGTACATAATATTTACCGCCTGATTTACCGTGGCCGGGCCACACCGGCGGCGCATAACCATCCGAGGCCCCGTCATGCCCGACCTTGCCGATCTCTATCCCGGCTTTGCTTCGCACTGGATCGACACCGCCGTCGGCCGCATCTTCGCGCGCAGCGGCGGCGAGGGCCCGCCGCTCCTGCTCGTGCACGGCTACGCGCAGACCAACGTGATGTGGCACAAGGTGGCGCCTGCCCTCGCGCCGCATTTCAACCTCGTGATCCCCGACCTGCCCGGCTACGGCTGGTCGGTCGCGCCGAAAGCGGATGCCGACCACGCGCCCTACGACAAGCGCACGATGGCGCGCGTCATGATCGAGGTGATGGAGAAGCTCGGCCATGTGCGCTTCCACCTCGCCGGCCACGACCGTGGCGGCCGCGTCGCCTACCGGCTCGCGCTCGACCATCCCGGCCGGCTGCAGCGCCTCGCCGTGCTCGACATCATCCCGACCTACGAGATGTGGCATCGCATGGACGACGCCATGGCGATGAAGGTCTGGCACTGGCCGTTCCTCGCGCTGGAACATCCGATGCCGGAACTTTTGATCGAGAAGGACCCGATCGGCTATATCGACTACAAGATGGCGAGCTGGACGAAGGCCAAGGACCTCTCCGCCTTCGATCCGCGCGCGCTCGCGCATTATCACGCGTTCTTTTCCGATCCGCTGCGCATCCATGCCACCTGCGAGGACTATCGCGCCGGGCGCACGACCGATCTGAAGAACGACGAAGCCGACCGCGCGGCGGGAAAGAAGATCGCGGTGCCGCTCGGCGTGTTCTGGGGCGCGGCCGGCATTCCCGATGCGAGCGGCCCGCTCGCAATCTGGCGCGACTGGGCCGACGATGTCACCGGCCACGCCATCGATTCCGGCCATTTCATACCGGAGGAAAATCCCGACGCGATCGCGGACGCCCTGCTCGGCTTCTTCCGCGCCTGAGCACAAGGCACGCCGGACGCTGCCGGATTTGCGCCGGTGTCGAATGACGCTATGGTCTGCGCATGACCGTCGTCGACCGGCAGACCGCTTTTTCCGGCACCAAGGACGTCGCAAGCGCGCTGCAATTCGATGCCGCGCGGCTGGAAGATTTCTTGTGCGCGAAGGTGGACGGCTTTCGCGGCCCGCTGACGGTGAAGCAGTTCAGGGGCGGGCAGTCGAACCCGACCTATCTTCTGGACACGCCGGCGCGGCGCTACGTGCTGCGCCGCAAGCCGCCGGGCAAGCTGTTGCCGTCGGCGCACGCCGTCGACCGCGAATTCCGCGTCATCAGCGCGCTGCATCCGCGCGGCTTTCCGGTCGCCGAGCCGGTGATCTATTGCGCGGACGAGAGCATCGCCGGCACCGCCTTCTATGTGATGGGCCATGTCGAAGGCCGCGTGTTCTGGGAGCCGCACATGCCGAACGCAACGCCCGAGGAGCGGCGCGCGGTTTACGACGATATGAACGCCACCATCGCGCGGCTGCACGCCTACGACCCGGTCGCGCTCGGGCTCGGCGATTTCGGTCGCGGCGAAAATTATGTCGCGCGCCAGGTCGAGCGCTGGTCGAAACAGTATCGCGCCTCGCAGACCGAGTCGATCGCGGAGATGGACCGGCTGATGGACTGGCTGCTCGCGCATCTGCCGCCGCCGGCGCCGGTGCGCCTCGTGCACGGCGATTACCGGCTCGACAACACGATCGTTGCGGCGGACGCGCCGAAAATCCTCGCCGTGCTCGACTGGGAATTGTCGACGCTCGGCGATCCGCTGGCGGATTTCACCTATCACCTGATGCAATGGCACATGCCGCATTCGGAGGCCGGCGCCGGCACCGGCTCGCTGCTCGGCCTCGATCTCGACGCGCTCGGCCTGCCCTCGATGGACGATTATGTCGCACGCTATGTCGCGCGCACCGGCCTCGATCCGCGCCCGCATCTTGCGACCTATCTCGCCTACAATTTCTTCCGCATGGCCGCGATCCTGCAGGGCATCGTCGGGCGCGTGCGCGACGGCACCGCCACCAACGAGAATGCGCCAGCGAAAGCGAACATGGTACAGCCGCTCGCCGCCAAGGCCTGGGACTTTGTGCAGTCCGCCAGTGCCTGATCGCGGCAGCAGATCGCGCGACCCGTCATCCGCGCGCAATGACAATGCAGATGCCGGATTTTCAAACAGCCTCGCGGATCGCGCGATACGTAGAACACGACCCCTCACCCGCCTCGCTCATGCTGACGCATTCGCTCGGCATTCTCTCCCGCAGGGGGAGAGGAAAAACGTGCCCGGATCAAGGAAAACGCGCTGCAGAAATTCCCTTTCGTCATCCCGGTCTCAATCCTCACCAGTCATCATGGCTTCAATCCTCACCCGTCATCCCGGCCTCAATTCTCACTCTGTCATCCCGGCCGAGCGCAGCGAGAGCCGGGATCGCGATCCATACTTGCGGCTTCTGTCGGCGCACGCCGATGACGATCCCGGCGCTCGCGCTTGCGCGCTCGGCCGGGATGACGGAGCAAACTTTCAGATCGAAGCCGATGCGAGATTGAACCCGGCGAACGATCCCGGATCAGCAGCGCACCGCTACGCGCTGCGCTGCATCCGGGATGACGGAGCGAAGCTTCGAATCGTTAGTGCACAACTCGTCCGCTTCCCGCTCGCCCCCAGACAGGTGGCCTCATGGTTCGAGACGCATCGCTGCGCGATGCTCCTCGCCATGAGGAACAAGGCAAACGTCATCCGCTATCCCGGACGTACGCACGGGGTGGAGTGAGCGCAGAGAAACCCGTCGTATTTTCTCACGTGCTCAAACCTTCATCCGCCTCATCCTGAGGAGCGGCCGAAGGCCGCGTCTCGAAGGATGCAGGCGCCCGCGCCGGCCTCATGGTTCGAGACGCATCGCAGCGCGATGCTCCTCACCATGAGGATCGGGGCGCGTCAGCGCCGCGCGGCGAAGAAATCCTTCAGCAGCGCCGATGCCTCACGCTCGCCGATCCCGCCATAAATCTCCGGACGATGATGGCAGGTCGGCGACGAAAAGAAACGCACGCCGTTCTCCACCGCCCCGCCCTTGGGATCGTAAGCGCCGAAATAGAGCCGCCGGATACGCGCGAACGCCACCGCTCCCGCGCACATCGCGCACGGCTCGAGCGTGACGTAGAGATCGCATTCGGTCAGCCGCTCGGAGCCGAGCGCGGCCGCCGCCTGCCGGATCGCGATCAGCTCGGCATGGGCGGTGGGATCGTGGTCGCGCACCGTGCGGTTGCCGGCGCGCGCGACGATCGCGCCCTCGCGCACGACAACGCAGCCGACCGGCACCTCGCCGGCCGTCGCCGCAAGGCGCGCTTCCTCGAGCGCCGCGTCCATGAACGAAGGGGCAGACATGGGGAACGTGACCTCCGCCGTCGTGAAGCCCCGGCATCCGGGTCCGGCTCGCCGGGTTGGGCATAACGCTTGTGCCGGGCATCCACGCCTTTATACACGGCGATAGAAGACGCGGATGGCCGGGACAAGCCCGGGCGTGACGATCGACAGGCACAATGGTCAGGAAAATCCCCGGAAAGGCAGCGGCGGCCGAACCAGGCCCGCACGCGGGCGAACGCATCGCCAAGGTGATGGCGCGCGCGGGGCTGTGCTCGCGGCGCGAGGCCGAAGCCTGGATCGCCGCCGGCCGCGTCGCGGTCAACGGCGAGGTCATTACCTCGCCCGCGCTCAATGTCGGCGCGGGCGACCGCATCAGCGTCGACGGCAAGCCGCTGCCGCAGCGCGAGCGCACGCGGCTCTTCCTTTATCACAAGCCGCGCGGGCTCGTGACCACGCACGCCGACCCGCAGGGACGGCCGACCATTTTCGCTCAATTGCCGGCGGGCCTGCCGCGCCTCATCAGCGTCGGGCGGCTCGACCTCAATACCGAAGGGCTGCTGCTGCTCACCAACGACGGCGGGCTCGCGCGCGTGCTCGAACTGCCCGCCACTGGCTGGCTGCGGCGCTATCGCGTACGCGCGCACGGCAGCGTGACGCAGCCGCAGCTCGACGCGCTGCGCAAGGGCGTCACCGTCGACGGCGTGCGCTACGGCGCGGTCGAGGCTACGCTCGACCGCGTGCAGGGCGCCAATTGCTGGCTCACCTTTGCGATCCGCGAAGGCAAGAACCGCGAAGTGCGCAACGTGCTCGATCATCTCGGGCTGAAGGTGAACAGGCTGATCCGCCTCTCGTTCGGACCCTTCCAACTCGGCGAGCTTGTGGAAGGCGCGATCGAGGAAGTGCGCACCCGCCATCTGCGCGAGCAGCTTGGCGAACGCATCGCGTCCGCGGCCGGCGCGGATTTCTCCGGGCCGATTGCGAACGTTGCGTCCGCGAGGCGACCTGCCGATGAGGAACCGACGGCTTCTCGCCGTCACACCGAGGCGCAAGCCAAGCAAGCCTCGAAGGACGACGGCCGCCCGTCGTCAAGGGCTGCCCCCAAACCGGCTGCGGCCGGCCCGGGCCCTTCGCAGGGACGATCCCGGACAAATCCGCAATCGGCGCGGCCACCCCGGAAGGACGGGAAAAAGATCGCGCACGCCGCAGGCCGGAAGCGACGGACCCGCCAGCCCGATCGCCGCGAGCGAGGCCGCTGATGCGCATCGTCGGCGGACGCTGGCGCGGGCGCACGCTCGCCGGACCGAAATCGCAAAGCCTGCGGCCGACCGCCGACCGCCTGCGCGAGACGCTGTTCAACATCCTGATGCACGCCTACGGCGATCCGGTCACCGGCGCGCGCGTGCTCGACCTGTTCGCGGGCACCGGCGCGCTCGGACTCGAGGCGCTGTCGTGCGGGGCGTCGTTCGCGCTGTTCGTCGACGACGGCGCGGAAGCGCGCGCCATCATCCGCGAGAACGTGGAGCGGCTGGGCGCCGGCGGCGCGAGCCGCATTTTCCGGCGCGATGCGGCAAGGCTCGGCGATGCGCACCCCCTCGAGCCGTTCTCGCTCGTCTTTTGCGATCCGCCGTACGGTAAAGGGCTTGTCGAGAAGGCTCTTGCGTCCGCGCGCGCGGGCGGCTGGCTCACCGACGACGCGCTGATCGTGGTCGAGGAGACGACAGGGGCATTCGTCGCACCGGAAGGCTTCAGCGAGATCGAACGGCGCGCGTATGACGATACGGAGTTTGTATTCTTGCGGCTGATCTGAGCGAGCGCTCCAGGTCAAGGCGTCATGCCCGGGCTTGACCCGGGCATCCATCATTTCAAGTGCAGATGTCCGGATAGAGGTCAGGCCACTCGACGAAGCAACGCGCAGAGGCGCGCCCGGGACACGCGATCTTCATCACCGCCGGCCGAACAGCCGCTCGATGTCGCTGAGCTTCAGCTCGACATAGGTCGGGCGGCCGTGATTGCACTGGCCGGAATTGGGCGTTGCCTCCATCTCGCGCAGGAGCGCATTCATCTCCTCCGGCTTGAGCCGGCGGCCGGCGCGCACCGAGCCGTAGCAGGCCATGGTGGCGGCGACATGCATCAGCCGCCGCTCGAGCGGCAGCGTCTCGTCCCATTCGGCCATGTGCTCGGCGAGATCGCGCACGAGCGAAGCCGCATCGATCTCGCCGAGCAGGGCGGGCGTCTCGCGCACGAGCACCGCGCCCGGACCGAACGGCTCGATCGCGAGCCCGTATCGCGCAAGCTCATCGGCGCGCGCGGCAAGGCGTTCGACGTCGGTCTCGTCAAGCTCGACCACGTCGGGAATGAGCAGAATCTGGCGCGCGGCGCCGCGCTCGGCGAGCGCTACCTTGAGCTTCTCGTAGACGAGGCGCTCGTGCGCGGCATGCTGGTCGACGATGACGAGGCCATCGCGGGTCTGCGCCACGATATAGGTCTCGTGCACCTGCGCGCGGGCGGCGCCGAGCGGACGGTCGAGAAGTTCGGGCGCGGGCTCGGCCAGCGCCGCGCGCGCGTCGGCCGAGGGCGCGACGCCCGCGAAGGCGGCCTGCGCGGCCTCGGCAAAACCGAGCGCGGCATTGCCGTCCGCGGCATAGGGCACGGGACGCGCCGGCGACGCCCGCCAGTCCCAACTCTGCCGCGGCCCCGACGCGGGGCGGAACGAGGACAGCGTCGCGGTGCCGCCGGTGCTCGCCGCGCGGCCCGCCTCGCGCGCCAGCGCCTCGCGCAGCGCGCCGACGATCAGGCTGCGCACGAGGCCGGCGTCGCGGAAGCGCACCTCGGTCTTGGCTGGATGGACGTTGACGTCGACCTCGCGCGCATCGAGCGCCACGAAAAGCGCCAGCACCGGGTGGCGGTCGCGCGGCAGGTAATCGGCATAGGCGGCGCGCACGGCGCCGATGAGAAGCTTGTCGCGCACCGGCCGTCCGTTGACGAACAGGTACTGGCCGAGCGCATTGGCGCGCGTGAAGGTCGGCAGCGCCGCATAGCCTTCGATGCGCAGACCTTCGCGCCCGGCCGCGACCGCAATCGCATTGGCGCGGAACTCCGCGCCGAGAATGTCGCCGAGCCGGGCCAGCCGTCCAGGTCCGTCGGGCAGCGCCGCGGGCCAGGTGACGGCGGCGCGCTCCTCGCCGGCCAGCGTGAAGGCGACATCGGGACGGCTCATGGCGAGCCGGCGTACGACTTCGCGCACGGCCTCGCCTTCGGCGCGGTCGCTCTTGAGAAATTTCAGCCGCGCGGGCGTCGCAAAGAACAGATCCCTCACCTCGACGCGCGTGCCTTCGCCGAGCGCGGCCGGACGCAGCGCCGACTTGACGCCGCCTTCGACGTCGAGCGCCCAGGCGTGCGGCTCACCGGCATGGCGGGTGGTGATGGTCAGCCGCGCCACCGCGCCGATGGACGGAAGCGCCTCGCCGCGGAAGCCGAGCGTATGGATGGCGAGCAGGTCCTCGTCGTCGGCGAGCTTGGAGGTGGCGTGGCGCTCAACCGCAAGCGCGAGATCGGCGCGCGTCATGCCGGCGCCGTCGTCGGAGACGCGGATCAGCCGGCGGCCGCCGCCGTCGGTCACGACCTCGATGCGGCGCGCGCCGGCATCGAGCGCATTCTCCACCAGCTCCTTGACGACGCTCGCCGGCCGCTCCACCACCTCGCCGGCGGCGATGCGGTTGACGAGGCTTTCGGACAATTGGCGGACGGGCATGAATCGCTACCAAGCACCTGTGACGCGGTCCGTCACCCTGAGATGCCCGCGCCGGCGGCTTCGAGCAGTGCAGCCGATCCATTGCCCGTCGCCCTTCGAAGCTCGCTCGCATCTTAGGACGACAGAGGCGGATTGGCGCTTCCGCTTCTACCAGATTCGCCCCGGACGGCCGTTAGTCATCGAACGACTTTCCCCGCATCTTCTTGATATTCGAGCGGATTTTCTTGCCTTCCACGCGCTTGAGCCGGGATGCCTGGGTCGGCTTGGTGGCCCGGCGCGGGATCGGCTTTACCGCCGCCTCGCGGATCATCGCAAACAGGCGCTCGCGCGCGTCCTCGCGGTTGCGCTCCTGGGTGCGGTGCGATTGCGCGGTGATCACCAGCACGCCGTCCTTGGTGAGACGGCTGCCGGCGATGCGCATCAGCCGGATCGCCACGTCGTTCGGCAGCGAGCGCGAGCGCCGCACGTCGAAGCGCAGTTGCACGGCGGTGGACAGCTTGTTGACATTCTGCCCACCCGGCCCCGAGGAGCGCACGAAGCTCTCCTGCAACTCGTCGTCGTCGAGACTGATATGGTCGGTGACACGGATCATGCAGAAGATGTAACCCGCCGCGCCCGGCAGGCAAAGAGCCGGCCGCGCCGCAATCAGGTGACGCGCGCGCTAATTCGCCGCGAGATATTGCTTCGCCAGAATCTTGCCCTCCTCCACCGCCGGCTGGTCGAAGGCATCGACCCCGAGCAGATCGGCGGCGATGATGGTCTCCAGCATGAAATGCATCATGAGCGCGCCGAGCGCGCGCTCGTCGAGGCGCGGGACATGGAGGGTGCGCACCGGGCAGCCGTTCTTCGCAAGCGTCTCGGCGGTGGCGCGCCCCTGCGCTGCGACAAGATCGCCGATCGCCTTGCCGGCGAAATCGGGCTCGCCCGCACGCGATGCGAGATCGGCGGGGATGACCGGCCCGCGCCCGGCGCAATCGGTCGTCACGATCGTGAACAGCTTGTCGCGCGGACCGGCGATGAAAAGCTGAAGCTGGCTGTGCTGGTCGACCGGACCGAGGGCGGCGAGCGGGGTCGTGCCCTTGCCGTCCTTGCCGAGGCTCTCGGCCCAGAGCTGCACATACCATTTGACGAATTTTTCCAGCCGGTCGGCGTACGCCATCATCACCGCGACCGGCTTGTGCGCGGCGAGCGCGACCGACAGCGCGGCCCCGACCGCGGGTGCCACGTCTTTGGCCGCGCGACCGTCGCGCACGGGCGCCAGCACCTCCGCCGCCCCGGCCCGCACCGCGGCGATGTCGAGGCCAAGCATCGCCGCCGGCAGCAGCCCGACATTGGTGAGCGCCGAGAAACGCCCGCCGACGCCGGTGTCGTGATCGAGAAAGGGCACCTGCCCGGGCGCGAGCAATTCGCGAAGCCCGTTGCGGCGGCCAGCCTTGGCGGGCTCGCTCAGGCCGAGAAAAACCTCGCCGATCCGCTTTTCGAGCCCGGCCGCCTTCAGCGCGGCGAGCACGGCGGCCGTCTGCATCAGCGTCTCGCCGGTGCCGCCGGACTTGGAGATCGCGACAAAGCGCGTCGTCGCAAGCGGCAGCCTCTCTAGCAGGCGGCCGAAGGTCAGCGGGTCGAGATTGTCCATGAAATGCGCGCGCGGCCCGGCGCGCAACAGCCCGAGCCCCGGCACGCCCCAGTCGGCAAGCTGCACGAGTGCCTGCGCGCCGAGGCTCGATCCGCCGGTACCCAGAAACACAAGATCGCTCGCGCCGGCGGTCAGGCGTTTTGCCGCCTCGCCGATCGCCGCGAGATCGCCGCGCTCGGCCGGCACGTGCAAGAGACGCAGCGACGCGTCGGCATGCCTGCGGCGCAACGACTGGAGCGCCTGCGCGCTGCGCGCAAGCGCCTCTTCAAAAGCCTCGCGCACGACGCCGTGCGGCCCGATGCGTTCGGCCCGCGCCATATCGATGGATTGAACAAACGTCATTGCCGCCCCGATCCGTCCCCCGTCCGGCCCGTCAACGCGGCCGGCCGCATCCGGTTCAACCGCCCTGCTTGCCGGCCGGAGTCTCGCTGGCCCGGCCGACCACCGAATAGAGCACGCCGGTATTGAGCAGGCGCTTCGCCGCGCGCCTGACGTCGTCGAGCGTCACCTTCTCGATCAGGCCGTTGCGCCGCTCAATATAGTCGATGCCGAGATCCTCGAGCTGAATCTGCACGAGCTGCGCGGCGATCTTGGCCGAGGTATCGAAATTGAGCGCATACGATCCCTTCAGATAGGACTTGGCCTTGGCCAGTTCATCGGCCATCGGGCCGCTCTCGCTCATACGGCGGATTTCGCTTTCGATCAGATCGAGCGTCTCGTCGGCGCGATCAGCGCGTGTCTGCGTGCCGCCCAGCACCAGGGCCGTGCGATCGAGCGGCAGCAGATACGAATAGACCGAATAGACGAGCCCGCGCTTCTCGCGCACCTCGCGATAGAGACGCGAGGAGAACGAGCCGCCGCCCAGAATATGATTGACGATAAAAGCGGGGATGAAATCGGGGTCCTTGCGGGCGATGCCGTTGCCGCCGAAGCTGAGCACGGCCTGCGGCACCTTCAGATCGACATAAAGGCGGCGACCGCCGCCGACCGCCGCCGCGGGCTTGACCGCGACGAGATCGGCCTTTGCCGGCAGCGCGCCGAACACCGTGTCGAGCAGCGGCGCGAGCGTCGCCGCATCGATGTCGCCGACGACGGCGATCTTGAGCTGGTCGCGCGCGAACACCCGGCGGGCATAGGCGGCGACGTCGTCGCGCCCGATCAGGGGAACCGACTCGAGCGTGCCGTTCGCCGGCCGGCCATAGGGATGGTCGGGGAATGCCGTGCGCCACCACAGCCGGCTTGCGATATTGTTCGGATTGGTGGTCTCGCGCCGCAGCGCGGTGAGCATCTGCGCGCGCACGCGCTCGATCGGCTCGGCATCGAAGCGCGGCGCTGTCAGCGCGAGCCGCAACAGGTCGAAACCGACATCCATGCGGTCGCGCAGCACGCGCAGCGCGCCGCTCACCTCGTCGCGCTGCGCGGAGAAGCGCAGCTCGACGGCGTTCTGCTCCACCTTCTCGGAGAAAGCCCGGGCGTCGAGATTGCCCGCGCCTTCGTCGAGCAGGCCCGCGGTCATGTAGGCCACGCCCGGCTTTTCCGGCGGGTCCTGGGTGGCGCCGCCGCGGAACGCGAAATTCATGGAGACGAGCGGCACCGACTGGTCCTGCACCAGCCAGGCCTCGATGCCGCCCGGGCTGACGACGCGCTCGATGCGGGTCGCAGCCTGAGCGTCGGCGACGAAAACGGCGAGCGCGGCCGCCGCCGCGAGGGGCCTGACGAACGCCGCGATCATGATCTCTTCTCCTCGCGCCCCACTTCCTTGATCAGGAAACCGGTCACCGAGCGACGCTTGTCGAGCCACTGGCGCGCGGCGTCGCGTACCTGGTCGGCGGTGACGGCGCGGATGCGGTCGGGCCAGGTGCGGATGCTGTCGACGGTCATGCCGGTCGTGAGCGCCGTGCCGTACCAGCGCGCGAGCGTGGACTGGTTGTCCTGCGCGAAAATCGTGTCGGCGACGAGCCGCGTCTTGGTCCGCTCTAGCTCTTCGGCGGTCACACCGCGCTCGGCAAGCTCGGCGATCACCGTATCGATCGCCTCGTCGAGCTGGGGTAGACTGATGTCCGGGCGCGGCGTGCCATAGACGCCGAAGCGCGTGTCGTCGAGCATCGAGCCCTGATACCAAGCGCCGGCGCTGACTGCGATCTGGCGTTCGACGACCAGCGCGCGATGCAGGCGGCTGTTCGATCCGTTGCCAAGGATATGCGCCAGCACTTCCAGCGCCTCGGCCTGGCCGGGGGCGGCGGTGTGATGCGAGGGCACGAGATAGCTGCGCTGCAGGCTCGGCTGGGCGACGCGCGGATCGGCGAGCGTGACGGTGCGTACCGCGCGCTGGTGCGGCTCCTTCGGCCGCACGCGCGGTGGCAATTCGGAGCGGCGCGCGACCTTGCCATAGGTCTCTTCGGCCAGCGCCTTGACTTCGGCAGCCGAAACGTCGCCGGCGATGACGAGAACGGCATTATTGGGCGTGTAGTATTTGCGGTAGAAGGCGAGCGCGTCGTCGCGCGTGAGCGCCTCGATCTCGTTGCGCCAGCCGATGACCGGCCGGCCATAGGGATGATTGAGATAGAGCGCCGCCTCGATCTCCTCGCCGAGCCGCGCGGACGGATTGTTGGCGACGCGCTGGTTCTGCTCCTCGAGCACGACATTGAGCTCGGGACGCACGACGTCGTCGGTGAGCACGAGGCCGGTCATGCGGTCGGCCTCGAACTCCATCATCGCCTTGAGATTGTCGCGGGTGACGCGCTGGAAATAACCGGTGTAATCGCTCGAGGTGAAGGCGTTCTCCTGTCCGCCGATGGTCGCCACGACTTGGCTGAAGCGGCCGGCGGGATTTTTCTTCGTGCCCTTGAACATCAGGTGTTCGAGGAAATGCGCGAGCCCGGATTTGCCCGCCTCCTCGTCGGCGGCGCCGACCTTGTACCAGAGCATGTGGGTGACGACCGGCGCGCGCCGGTCGGGAATGACCACGACCTCGAGCCCGTTCCCGAGCGTGAAGGTGGAGACGTCGGGCGCGGCCGCCGCCGGTAGCGGGCCGGCGAGCGCGGCGAGCACGAGAGCGGGAGCGGCAGCCCGCACTGCAAGCCGCGGGAGGGGTGTCATCAAGTCGTGTCCGATCTTCAAGCGGGCGCCATCGCGCAAGCCGGCTGGGACGAGGCCGCGCATCGAGCTCAATAGTCTTTGCCCGTCCCGCGATCCTGGAGATTGTAGGGCTTCGGCGCCTCGCGCTTGGCCGAAAGACCGTAAGGCTGGTTCGGCGACGGCGTCATGTAACCGGTCGGCGGCGCGGTCAGCGAGCTGCGCGGCGGCTCGCCGCGGAAGACGCCGACTTCGTCTTTTTCTCCACCGCCCTTGAACAGGGCGCCGAGTATCCCGCCGCGGTAGCCGAGCTCGTCCGGGCGTAGCGGCGCGCCCTGCTCTTCGCGCGTGGAGTTGGTCGGCGTCAGCCCGGCCCCGGCCTTGCGGCCGCGCTCAAGCTCGTAAGGCGACAGCGGACGGCCGGCGGTCTCCGCCTCGTTGGGATCGCGCGGCGCGCGGGACTTCTTCTTGGGCTGGCGATCGGCGTCTTTCGGCCAGGACGGATCGGCGACCACGCTCGTCGCTTGCGGCGGCGGCAGATCGCGGCTCGGCGGAACGACCAGCGGCGAACGCTCGCGATAGTCGATCGGCGGCGTATCCTTGATGCCGAAGATGCCCTTCAGAATCTTGGTCTCGAACGGCTCCTCCTCCTCGTCATCAGCCGCCGAGGCATGCAGGGCACCGCCAACGGCGAAGGCAAAGGCCAGCACCGCCGCGGCCGCGGCGCGCGCCAGACGGCGACGAAGGAAGCGGGGGTCAGAGATGGAGTTGGATCGGTGCATCATTGTCCCGAACACGATGTTCCGTGCACGATGGTCCCGTGCGATATTTGGTGTCCCGCGCGCTCCGGATGACCGGTATTCCGGTCTCCCGGCTTGGGTGCCGTCGCCCTTCGCCTGCCACGCTGAGCAGGAATCAGGGCTGTTTTGCGGCGCGTTCGCCCCACAGGACTTCATACAACAGGATAGCCACCCCGACAATGATGGCCACATCGGCTAAGTTAAAGACGTACCATCCGAAATTAAGACCTGCGGCATGAAGATGCAGGTAGGCGTAATCGACCACGGCGCCGTAGACGGCCCGGTCGATGGCGTTTCCGGCGGCGCCCCCGATGATCAGGCCGAGCGCGAGCGCGGTGAGCCGGCCGGACGCCTGCGCCAGCCAGGCCCAGAGCAGCAGCACCGCACCAACCTTGAAGGCGAGCAGGATCCAGGGACCCCAGGGACCATCCTGCTGGAACAGGCCGTAGCTGATGCCCTTGTTCCAGGTCAGGACGAGATCGAAGAAGGGCAGGACACGGACCGGGCTTCTGGCCGCGATGTCGAAGCCGTACAGGAGCCACAGCTTGAGCGCCTGATCGAACATGGCCACGAGCAGCGCCGCCGACAGGCCGTCGCGGGTGTGGGGGCCAAGGATGTAGTTGCGAAGATTCTTCATGGGCGGGCGGGCGGCTATTCCGCCGCCCGGCGCACGGCGTCCCATTCGCGCAGCGCCTGCGCATCGCGCGGTGACACGTCCGGGTACGCAGGGTCGGCACCGACGCCGTCGAGAATTTTCCAGGAGCGCGCGCACTTGCGGCCCTCGGCGCGGCGCGGAACGACGGCAACGCCGCGCACCTCGTCGAGGCGGAAGGCTTCCGCCGGGCCATCGGTCTCAACGAGCGTTGCCGCCGAGGTGATGCACAATTCGGCGAGATCGATATCGACCAAAGCGGCGAACAGTTCCTTGTCGGCGACGTGCACGATCGGGGCGGCCTCGAGCGAGGAGCCGATGCGCTTCTGCGCACGCTCAAGCTCAAGCGCGCCGGTGACCACGCGGCGCACCTGACGCGCCTTGCGCCATTTCTCGGCCAGCGCCTCGTCGCGCCAGCCGGCGGGCACGATCGGGAAGGCCTGCAGATGCACCGAGGGCGCGCCCTCGCCGAAGCGCGATAGCCAGGCTTCTTCCGCGGTGAAGCACAGCATCGGCGCGAGCCAGGTCACGGTGCAGCGGAACAGGTGATCGAGCACGGTGAGGCAGGTCTTGCGCTTGTGCGAAGAGATCGGATCGCAATAGAGCGCGTCCTTGCGGATGTCGAAATAGAAGGCCGACAGGTCGCTCGTCATGAAGGCGTTGAGCTGGGCGAAGATGCGCTTGTAGTCGAAATCGGCATAGGCCTGGCGCACGAGGCCGTCGAGCTCGGCCAGACGATGCAGCATCAGGCGTTCGAGCTCGGGCATGCTCTCGACGGCGACGCGGTCCTCCTCGCGGAAATGCGCGAGGTTGCCGAGCATCCAGCGGATGGTGTTGCGCAGCTTGCGGTAGGTCTCGACATTGGTCTTCAGGATTTCCGGGCCGATGCGCAGGTCGTCGGCATAGTCGGTGGCGCACACCCACATGCGCAGGATGTCGGCGCCGGACTGTTTCATGACGTCCTGCGGGGCGACCACGTTGCCGAGCGACTTCGACATCTTGCGGCCGTGCTCGTCGAGCGCAAAGCCGTGCGTCAACACGACGTCATAGGGTGCCACCCCGCGCGTGCCGCAGCTTTCCAAGAGCGAGGAATGGAACCAGCCGCGATGCTGGTCGGAGCCTTCCAGATACATCACAGTGTCGTCGCCGCCGTCCTTCCGGCGGCGGATGCTGGCGAGGCCCGGAAAATGCTTCGGGTCCTCCAGCACGAAGGCGTGCGTGGAGCCGGAATCGAACCAGACGTCGAGAATGTCGTCGACCTTCTTCCAGCCTTCCTGTGCGCGCGCGCCGAGAAAACGCTCGGCCGCGCCCCTGGCGTACCAAGCGTCGGCGCCCTCCTGCTCGAAGGCGGCCGCGATGCGCTGGTTGACGGCGTCGTCTTTGAGAATTTCGACCGAGCCGTCGCCCTTTTCCTTCACGAATACCGCAATCGGCACGCCCCAGGCGCGCTGGCGCGAGATCACCCAGTCGGGCCGGCTCTCGATCATGCCGGTGATGCGGTTTTCGCCGGCCGCCGGCACCCAGCGCGTGGCGCGGATGGCGGAGAGCGCCCGCTGTCGCAGCGTGTCGTCCGTCTTCGCGCCGCCCTTTGAATCGGCGATGGCCTTGTCCATCGCGATGAACCATTGCGGCGTGTTGCGGAAGATGACCGGCTTCTTGGACCGCCACGAATGCGGATATTGATGCTTGAGGCGGCCGCGCGCGATCAGCATCCCGGCCTCGATCAGCGCCCCGATCACCGCCTCGTTGGCGTCGCCCTTCTCGCCCTTGTCGGTGATAACGCGTTTGCCGGTGAAGCCGGGCGCGGCCTCGGTGAAGGCGCCGTTCTCGTCCACCGTATAGGGGATGGCGGTCGCGATGCCGCGCGCCTCCAGCGCGCGCGCATTCGCGGTCCAGATGTCGAAGTCCTCGCGGCCGTGACCGGGCGCAGTGTGCACGAAGCCGGTGCCGGTGTCGGCGGTGACGTGCTCGCCGGGGAGGAGGGGGACGGCGAAGTCATATCCGCCTTTAACCTTCAACGGATGAGCACAGACCAACAATTCAAGATCGTCAGGAGCGATTGTTGCCCCCTTTGAGAAGCGATCAACGCGCGCTTGCTTCATAACCGCTTCAGCAAGGCTATCGGCGAGCAAGAATTTGTCGCCTGCCTTTGCCCAATTATCATTTGGCGCTTCGATGACTTCGTAAATGCTATAAGCGATCTTTGGAGAAAAACTGATCGCGCGGTTCCCGGGCAAGGTCCAGGGAGTGGTTGTCCAAATAACGACGCTGACGCATTCATAGCTCGGCCAGTGCCCTGCTTCTAATCGGTCCTCTTTTACTACGGGATTGATCGGCGCCTTCTCGTTGACGGCTCGAAATCCGCCCCTCTGAGCTCTAGCCGCAACCGGAAACTTCACCCACACCGTGTCGGACGTGTAGTCCTCGTACTCCACCTCCGCTTCCGCCAGCGCGGTCTTCTCCACCACCGACCACATCACGGGCTTGGAACCGCGATAGAGCGTGCCGTTCTTGGCGAACTTCATGATCTCGCGCGCGATCTGCGCCTCGGCCGGGAAACTCATCGTGGTGTAGGGATGATCCCAGTCGCCCTCGACGCCCAGCCGCTTGAATTCCTCCCGCTGCACATTGAGCCAGTGCTCGGCATAGGCGCGGCATTCGCGCCGGAACGCGATCATCGCCGCGGGGTCGGACAGGTCCGGCTTCGGCTTGTTCTTCGCGCGGTAATTCTCTTCCTCGATCTTCCATTCGATCGGCAGGCCGTGGCAGTCCCAGCCCGGCACGTAATTGGAATCGAAGCCGAGCATCTGCTGGCTGCGCGTCACCACGTCTTTCAGGATCTTGTTGACCGCGTGTCCGATATGGATATTGCCGTTGGCATAGGGCGGGCCGTCGTGCAGCACGAACTTTACGCGCTCCTTCGCCGCCTCGCGCAGCTTGCGGTAGAGGCCCTCCTTCTGCCAGCGCGCGAGCAGCTCCGGCTCCTTCTGCGGCAGCCCCGCGCGCATCGGGAAATCGGTCTGCGGCAGGAACAGGGTCTCGGAATAATCGCGTTCGGTCTTGGGAGACATGGCGGGCTCGCTTGGTCGCGCGCTTACTAGCAGGCAGGCTGCGCAACGCAAAGGCCCGCGGCGCGAAAAACCGCCGCATGGCGCCCCGCCATGTCTCTGGAAAGACAGCCGGATTCCGGGCGGCGGAACCCGCCCCCGGCTGCGGCATTGAACCGACGGCGCCGTTGCCGGCAGGGGAGGCCGCCTTTGAAATTCATCCGCGTCCCGCACGAGAGCCGCTTCGCGCTCGTCATCAACGATCCGCAACCGCTCAGCGGCGCCGGATCGTGGACGCAGGCCGCGCAGATCGCGACCGTCGGCATTTTCGTCCTTGTGCTCGGCGCCGTGCTTTACCTGAGCCGTGCCCTGCTGTTGCCCGTGGCGGCGGCCGCGATCGTGGCGCTGACCCTCTCCCCGCTCGTGCGCGCGGGCGAACGCATCGGTCTGCCGGCCCCGATTTCCGCCGCCGTCATCGTGGGCGCGATCCTCGCCGCAGCCGGCAGCGCGATCACGCTGCTCGCCGAGCCAGCCGGCGAATGGATCGCCCGCGCGCCGGAAATCGGCGCCCAGCTCAAGGAAAAGCTCTATGTGCTCGACCAGCCGCTCGCAGCACTGCGTGCGCTCAAGCAGACGATCGCGCCGCCGGACCTGAACTCGGTGACGGTCAATACCGGCATGACCGAATTGCTGACCCCGCTGCTCGCGCTGCTGACGCCGGCGGCGACCCAGATCCTCCTGTTCCTGATCACGCTGATCTTCTTCCTGGCCGGCCAGCAGCACATGCGCAATTCGCTCGTGGCGCTGATGCCGAGCCGCGAGGCCAAGCTGCGCATGCTGCGGATCGAAAGCGACGTGCGGCAGAATCTCGCCGGCTATGTCGGGGTGGTCGCGGCCATCAACACCGCCCTCGGCGCCGGCACGGCCGCGCTCGCCTGGGCCCTCGGCTATCCGAGCCCGCTCCTCCTCGGGATCCTGGCCGCGGTGCTCAATTTCATTCCCTATCTCGGCTCCGGCCTGATGCTGCTTGTTCTCGCTGCGATCGGACTCATCAGTTTCCCGACGCTGACGCAGGCGTTCCTCGGCCCGCTTCTGTTCGTCGTCATGACCACGATCGAAGGCCACATCGTGACGCCGAGCATACTCGGCCGCAAGCTCACGCTCAGTCCGGTCATGGTCGTGCTCAACCTCGCGTTCTGGACCTGGCTGTGGGGCCCGGTCGGCGCCTTTCTCGCCGTGCCGCTGTCGATCATCGCGCTCGTGACGCTGCATCACCTCCTGCCGGACAGCGATCCGAAGCTGCCGAGCTGACCGGAACCTTGCGGCGCGCGGCGCGTTCTCCCCACAGTCTTGAACGAGGGAGTCTCACCATGACCGATATCGCAGCCAAGTCCGCAAACTCGATGAAGGAGAAGCGGGCCTACGAAGGCGCGAACGATGCGTCGCAGGACATCCAGAAGGACCTGCAGACGCTGCAGCAGGACGTAAGCAAACTTGCCGCGCAACTGGCCCAGCTCGCCGGCGCCAAGGGTGCCGATGCGCTGCGCATCGCGCGCGCCAATATCGACGGCGTCGTGTCGGAGGCCGGCGCCAAGGGCCGGGAAGCGGCCGAGGCGGTGCGTGACGTGCGCGACAATCTCGCCAACGCGGTCGACGAATCGATCACTAACCGGCCCTACACGACGCTGGCCATGGCGCTGGCGCTCGGCTTCGTGTTCGGCGCGACCTGGCGCCGCTGACGGCGCCGCCATGCTTACCGCCTTTATGCGTCAGTTCGGCCTGCGCACGCAGGCCGCGCTCGGTCTCGACGGCAGCGTGCTCGCCTTGTCGCTGATCGGCGCCGTGGCCGGCTTGGCCGCACTCGCCTTTGCGACGGTCGCGGCCTTCATTTGGCTTGCGGCCCATACCGATACGGCGACTGCCGGGCTCGTGCTGGCCGTCGCCTATCTGAGCGTATCCGTCACCAGTCTCACGGTATGCATGGCGCATCACCGGCGGCTAACGAAGCGCGCGCAGGCGGCGCTTGCGGCGGACGATGACGGCGGCCTGCCGTTCCGCATCGATCCGCAACTGCTGCTGATCGCGCTTGAGCTTGGCCGCAGCGTCGGCGTGCGCCGGCTGCTGCCGATCGCCGCGATCGGCTTCCTGGCCGCGCTCGGCAGCCGGGAATGGTTCGGTCAAAGCGGCGGATCGCAAGCCCGCCGCACTTGAGACGTACCTGAAACGAAGCGGCTCGCCGAACGGCGGGCCGTCTGTTTTTCGGGCGGCGCGTTCTCAGGCCGCCTGCATCTGCGACAGGAATCGCTTGACCTCGTCGTCGAGGCTGCGCACCGCGCCGGCCATTCCGGCGGCGGCCGTCGACACCGCATCCGAGGCACGCGCGGTTTCCGCGGCCACATCCTCCACGTCGGAAATGGAGATGCGCGCGGTTTCCGCCTCGCTTTTCGCCCCGCCGACGCCGCGGGCGATCTCCTGCGTCGCCGAGCCCTGTTCCTCGACCGCGGTCGCGATCGCGACCGTGATGCGGTCAATGGCGGCGATGGTCTCGGAAATACCTGCGATCGCGGCGACGGCGCCGCTCGTGGCCTTCTGCATTTCCTCGATCTGGCAGCCGATGTCCTCGGTCGCTTTCGCGGTCTGGGTCGCAAGCGACTTGACCTCGGAGGCGACCACCGCGAAGCCGCGCCCGGCCTCGCCCGCGCGCGCGGACTCGATCGTGGCATTGAGCGCCAGCAGGTTGGTCTGCGCGGCGATGGTCTGGATCAGGCTGACGATCTCGCCGATCTTGACGGCAGCGGCCGACAATTCCTGCACCTGCTTGTTGGTGCTTTCGGCCTCGCGCACGGCGCGCGCGGCAATTTCGGACGAGGTCGAGACCTGGCGGCCGATCTCGCCGACCGAGCCGGCCATTTCCTCGGTGGCGGCGGCGACCGACTGCACATTGTCGCTCGCCGAGCCGGCGGACTGGGCGGCACTCTGCGCGCGCTCGCGCGTGGTGGCGGCATGCGCGCGCATGGTCGCGGCGTCCTGCTCGAGCGCCGCGATCGTGTTGCCGACCTCGCCGAGAACGGCGGCGACCTTGGCCTCGAAATCGCGGATCGATTCGGTGACGGCCGCCGCGCGGCGGCGGTCCTCCTCGGCCTTGCGGCGCTCGGTATCGTCGAGCCCGCGGGTGCGGCCGGCGGCGTCGCGGAACACCGCCAGCGCGCGCGCAATCGCGCCGATTTCGTCGCCGCGGCCGGTGTGGCGGATTTCGCTGTCGAGCTTGCCTTCGGCGAAATCGGTGATGGTGGCGGTGACGTCGCCGAGCGGATCGAGGTTCTTGCGCACGAGCAGCAGGCTCAGCACGAGAATGACGAGCGCGCCGCTCGCCGCCACGAGCGTCATGCGCTCGATGGCGGTGGTGAGCATCGCGCCGTAGGATTCGATCGGCATGCCGACATAGAGAATGCCGAGCGTCTTGCCGCCGGCATCCACGAACGGCAGATAGGCGGTATAGAATTTGCGCCCGAACAGCGTCGCCGGACCCTTGTAGATTTCACCGCGGCGCACGAACGGCTGCCCCGGATGGTCGGGCGCGAGCCTGGTGCCGACCGCGCGCTCGCCGTTCTCTTTCTTCAGGTTGGTCGTGCGGCGGACGAATTCCTTGCTGGCCTCGTCCCACTGGAAGACGGTGGCAGTGCCGCCAGCCTTGGCCGCCGCCTTGTCGACGACGTCGTGAGTGGCGAAATCCGGAAATGCCGAAACCTGCACCCGCGCGATCTGGCCGCCCGCGACACTGACCTTCGTATCGGGATAGGTCTCGGCATAGGTCAGGATGAGCGTGCGCAGCGTCGTCTCGCTATCGTTGTGCGCCTTGGCCTGGAACTGGTCCTTGAGCGCCCAATAGCCGGCGCCGATGACGCAGCTCGTGGTGAGGACAACGACGAAGCCAATCAGGATGAGCGCCCGGGTGACCAGGCTCAGTCCGCCGAAAATTTTTGTCATGAGACCGCTTTGGGTGAGATTCGTAACTGCAAGCACATTGAGTACGTGTAATTATTTTGCGTACTCGTGGTTACTATCTCATTAAGGGCGGCTTCCTGCCCAAACACCCGGCAGTTGTATGGCGTTTTTCGGATCGTCCGGCCCGCAAAATCAGTCGGCGACCGGCAGGGTGACGTTACCGGTCCGCGCCAGGGCGGCACGTGCCTGTTCGACATCCGCCTTCATCTGCACGATCAGCGCATCGACCGATTCGAAGCGCAGTTCCGGCCGCAGCCAGGCATGGAAGGCGACGTCGACGGTGCGGCCATAGAGGTCGCCGTCAAAATCGAACAGGAACACTTCGAGCAGCGGCGCGCCGTTGTCGAAGGTCGGCCGGCGGCCGAAGCTCGCCACGCCGTCGTGATAGCGGCCGTCGAGCCGCACGCGCACCGCATAGATGCCGTGCTGGAGCGCGCAGGCCGGATCGAGGCGCAGATTGGCGGTCGGGAAGCCGAGATCACGGCCGCGCTTTTCCCCGTGCACGACTTCCCCCGACACGAACCAGGGATAGCCGAGCAGCTCGGCCGCCTCGATCACCTGGCCGGCGGCGAGCGCTGTGCGGATAGTGCCGGAGGAGACCGGCCGGCCTTCGTCCTCGAGCGCGGGCACGATATCGACGCCGAAGCCATGCCGGCGGCCTTCCTCCATGAGAAAGGCGGGCGAGCCACCACGATCCTTGCCGAAATGAAAATCAAAGCCGGTCACGACGCCGGTGACGGCGAAGCGGCCGAGCAGGATGGTCTCGATGAAGGCCGAGGCCGGTAGGCCGGCGAGCGCGGCATTGAAGGTGAGCACGATCGCCCCGTCTAGGCCTGTGCCGGCCAGCAGGCGAAGTTTCTGGCGCTCGTCGCTGAGGCGAAAAAGCGGATCGTGGGGCCGGAAATAGCTGCGCGGATGCGGCTCGAGCGTCAGCGCCGCCGCCGGTATGCCGGCCGCGCGGGCACGCGCTTTGGCGGTCTCGATGACGGCGCGATGGCCGCGATGCACCCCGTCGAAATTGCCGATCGCCACCACCGCGCCGCGCAGGCGCGCGCGCTCGGGCGCGTCGTCGCGCACGACCACGAACGGTGCGGCTTTGACAGGAGCGATCATGGGAAACCCGGCATCGTCTGCGGCAAACCGTGTCGTCCGGGGAACCCCGCATGTCAAGCGAAGCGGACAAGCCGGCCTGTGCGGCGGCCGCCGGCCGAGAGCGGGGCCCCGCCGCTAAGCGGGATGAGTTTTCCTTGAATCGCCATCCTGCTTTAGCGCTTTGTTTGAGCATGATCTTTTCCGAAAACCGCTTTGCACTTTTCGGGATCATGCTTTAGCGCTTGCGGCCGGGCACCGAGACGATGGCTTCGCCGTCGAGCACCACCTTGCCGTCGACGAGCGCCTCGCAATGCAGGCGCACCTTGCGGCCCTCGGCCACCAGTTCCACCACCTCGACGATGACGGTGACCACGTCGCCGATGCGCACGGGAGCGTGGAAGTTCAGCGTCTGCGAGCGATAGACCGCGCCCGGCCCGGGCAGCCGGGTGCCCAGCACCGCCGAAATCAGGCTCGCCGTATAGAGGCCGTGTGCGATGCGCTGGCCGAATTTGGTGCCGGCGGCATAGTCGTCGCACAGATGGATCGGGTTGTTGTCGCCCGACAATTGCGCAAAGCCGATCACGTCGGTGTCCATGACCGTCTTCATGAGGACTTCGCGCATGCCGACGGCGAGATCCTCGAAGGTGAGCGCGCGCACGCGGCGCGGATCGACCGGGGGACGCGGCGGGGCGGCGGGTGTGGTGACTGTCATTGCAAACCGGCTGCGATCGTTAACAAAATCATAATGGCGGACGCGAAAACCGACCACAATTGGCCATTTGGTGGGCAATGCGGCTGTTCCCGGTTAACCGGATGTTCAATGGGCATAGCTAAATTCTCGCCCTGTCGAAAGTCCGGCACCGGGGGCCGCGCGCCGAAGTTCCAGCTCCCCGTCAGCCGGTTCATGAAGTGGGGTTAGTATGGCTGTCGATATCTCGATGCCGATCCTGGTCGTCGACGACTACAACACGATGATCCGGATCATCCGCAATCTTCTCCGTCAACTCGGCTTTGAGAATGTCGATGAAGCGTCCGACGGCTCATCCGCGCTCGAGCGCCTGCGCGAGAAGAAGTATGGTCTGATCATCTCGGACTGGAACATGGAGCCGATGACGGGCTACGACCTGCTCAAGGAAGTCCGTTCCGATCCCGAACTGAAGACGACGCCGTTCATCATGGTCACCGCCGAATCGAAGACGGAGAACGTCATCGCGGCGAAGAAGGCCGGCGTGAACAACTACATCGTCAAGCCGTTCAACGCCCAGACGCTCAAGACCAAGATCGACGCGGTCTTCACCGAAGCAGGCTGACGCGAAGCCGCTCGCCTCACCAGGCGAGCTGGCGCATGACCGCCTTCGGCACAACCCCCGCCTCGGCAAAGATCTTTTCCAGCGCCGCGTGCTCGGGCTTGTCGCGCCCGCCGAGTTCGTGCGCGTGGATGCCGGCGGTGATGAACAGGCAATCGATGCCGTAGGCCGCGGCCCCTTTCAGATCGGTGCGCACCGAATCCCCGATCGCGAGCACGCGCGCGTGCGCGACCGGCCGCCCGCGCACGGCTTCCGCCTCGCGCACCGCCATGTCGTAGATCGGCCGGTAGGGCTTACCGGCATAGACCACCTCGCCGCCCATGCGCGCATAGAGGTCGGCGATGGCGCCCGCGCAATAGACCAGCCGGTCGCCGCGCTCGACCACGATGTCGGGATTGCCGCACAGCATATACAGGCTGCGTCCGCGCATGACCTCGAGCATGTCGCGGTAGCTTTCCGCGGTCTCGTGATCGTCGTTGAACAGGCCGGTACAGACCACGTAGTCGGCGTCCTCCACCGGCGCGAAGCGCACGTCGAGTTGCGCGAAGATCGGCAGGTCGCGGGCCGGGCCGAGATGGAACACCGTCTGGCCGGGGCGGTCGGCCATGATGCGGCAGGTGACGTCGCCGGACGAGGCGATGCCGTCATAGGCTTCGCGCGGGACGCGGAAATGGTCGAGCTGGCGGCTGACCGCCACGCCGGGACGCGGCGCATTGGTGATCAGGATCACGGTGCCGCCGGCGGCACGAAAGCGCGCCAGCGCCTCGCATGCCTCGGGGGTGGCAGTGACGCCGTTATGGGTGACGCCCCACACGTCGGACAAGACGACGTCGTAGTTCGCGGCGAGCGCGGAGAAGGACTCGGTCAGCATGCTTGCGCAGGGAAATGACGGCCGCCGACGGACGGCCCGGGGCGTTCCGTTTAGACGAAAGCGCGCGTCCCGTCATCCCCGCGCGACGGCGCGGTCCGGCCCGCCACCGGGGGCCGGATTTGCCTCCGCCGCCGGCCGCAGCACGACCGGCACCGGCGAAGGCGCAGAGGCCGGCGCGGGCGCCTTCCCGGCCGCATTGTCCTCGCGCACGACGACGTCGTTGCGGCTCGGGATGCCCTGCAGCGCCTCCGGGCGGACCGGGCGCGGCGGCGAGAACAGGAAACCCTGGCCGAAGCGCACGTCGTAATCGAGCAGATCGACCACCACCGCCTCGGTCTCGATGCGCTCGGCGATCAGGCTGATGCCGTGACGGCCCAGGAGATCGGACAAGTCGGCGGCATGGATGTCGGCCGGCGCCGCCATCTTGTTGAGCAGGAGCGCGGCATTGACCTTCACGAACCGGATGCCGCGCTCCGACAATTCGCGCGGCTCCATGCGCAGATCGGTGACCTGGTCCATCGAGAAACGGAAGCCGCATTCGGCGAGCGCGGCAAGGCTTTCATGCTCGATCGGACCCATATCCTGCCAGGCTTTTTGCGGAAATTCGAGCATCAGCGAGCCGGACAAGGCGCGATTGGCGTCCATGAATTGCGAGAGTTGCGGAAAGAATTCCGGATCGCTCAGCGTGTTGACCGAGATGTTGCAGAACAGCCCGATCTCGCGGTTCTTCATCAGCAGACGGCGCAACACCTGCACGCAGCGAAACAGCATGAGATTGTCGATACGCGGCATGAGGCCGGCTTTCTCGGCATGGGCGAGAAAATCGCCGGGCAGGACGAGCGTGTCGTCCGCCATGCGCATGCGCGTCATCGCCTCGTAATAGCGCACCTTGCGCTGCGGCAGCGTAAGCACCGGCTGCAGATAGAGGTCGAGCCGGTTGGCCTCGACCGCGGCGCGCACGATGGCGACGATCTCTTCGGCCGTCTTGCCCTTGAAGGGACCGGTGCCGACATCCTTTCTGATGTCCGGCGCGCGCTCGGGCGAGGCGGCAGGCGTCGCCGCGGCTTCGGCGGCGACAGCCAACGCCGCCGCCTCCTTGTCGTCCGCAAGCCCGTGTTCCTCGCGCCGCGGCTCGGGTGCGGCTTCGGGGCGCGCCTCAGGCCGCGCCTCCTGCCGGTGCTCAAGTTGCGTTTCAAGTTGCGTTTCATGGGCGGCGACGGTTTCCGCCAGATTCTTCACGAGGGTGCCCAGTTCGCCGATCTCGACGGAGAGCGGGCCGGTCACCGCCTTCACGCGGCGCTCGATGCCGCCGGCCTCGGTCTCGAACGCGGCAAGCTTGCGGCCGAGCTCCGCCACCTGGCGCGCAAGATCGGCGGTGCCGCGCGACAGGTCGGCGATCTGGTCGCCGACATCGCTACGGTCGCGCATGCGCGTGGCGACGGTGTTGTAGAGGACGAGCGCGGTGAGGACCGCGATGCCCACGATCGCGGATTCCGCGCCCGACACTCCGAACGCGAGAAAGACCACCGCCCCGACCGAGGCCGCGATCACGACCATGCAGGCGGCAACGAAAATGGCTGTCAGGCGCAACATCACGTCATCCGCTCGCCGGCCGGGGGCCGCGATTCGCCAAATCCGCCAATACTGTCTATGACCGCGCGGCCGCGCGCAAGCGTCTGGAGGTTCCGCATGCAAAATCGCAAGCAGGACGGATCGCGCCCGACGCCGGACACGCATGAACGGTCGCTTCTGACCCCGTTTGCCGGATGATCGCGTCCCTCGCCGACCGCATTGCCAGGAACCCGAAAGCCGCCTTCGGCTGGTTCCTTGCATTCCATGTCGCACTCTGGACGCTGCTGCCGGCCGTCTTCTACGTCAACCTGCCGCTCGACCTGATCGAGGCCATGGTCTACGGCCGCGAATGGCAGCTCGGCCACGACAAGCTGCCGCCGCTGCCCTGGTGGACGGCGGAGATTATCAACCGCGTCGTCGGTATCGATGCGGCCTTCTACCTGCTGGCGCAGGCGACGGTGGCGGCGGCCTTTGCGTTCGTATGGGCGACGGCGCTGCCGGTCGTGGGCCCGCTCGGGGCGCTGGTCGCGGTCGCGATCGTCGACGGGCTGCATTATTTCAATTTCACCGCGCCGAAATTCAATCACGACGTCGTGCAGTTGCCGTTCTGGGCGCTGGCGGGTTTCGCCTTCCACCGCGCGCTGACGCGGGCACGGCTGCGCGACTGGCTGCTGCTCGGCATCGCCTTCGGCGGCGCACTATGGGCGAAATATTTCGTCGTCGTGCTCGCGCTTCCCTTCGCGTTGTTCCTCCTGCTCGACCCGCAGGCGCGCCGCGCGCTCCTGACACCCGGCCCCTATCTCGCCGCGGGCGTCGCGCTCCTCATCGCCGCCCCGCATCTGGTCTGGCTGGTGCAGAACGATTTCCTGCCGCTCGGCTATGCCGATGCGCGGCTCGGCGCCTATCGCGGCCTGCGCGACCATATCGTGTCGCCGGCGATCTTCGCCGGCGGCCAGATCGGCTGGTTCCTGCCGGCCTTGTTCATCGCGCTGCCCCTCCTCTATCCGCGCCAGCATCTGCGCGCCCGCGCTTCCGGCGATTTCGAATGGCGCATCGTCACGCTGCTCGCATTCGGGCCCGGCCTGTGCACCGTCCTGATCTCGCTCGTCACCGGGCGCGGGCTGATCGCGATGTGGGGCTATCCGCTGTGGCTGTTCGCGGGGCTGTGGATCGTCATGCTGTCGCGGGCTTCGCTGCGCGAGGCGCTGGCGCGCATCGTCGCCGGCTGGGCGATCGTGGCGCTGTGCTATGCGGTCGCCTTCCCGGTGCAATACGGCGTGCGTCCGCTGCTGGCGCCCAAGAAGATCGCGCCGCTCTATCCCGGCCGCGTGCTCGCTGCCGAACTTACCCGCCGCTACCGCGAGGCGACCGGACGCCCGCTCGACTATCTCGTCGCCGACATGTGGGAAGGCGGCAACGTGGTGCATTATGCACGCGAAAACGTGCGGCTCCTGATCGACGGCCAACCGGCGCGCGCGCCCTGGATCGACATGGCCGACGTCCGCCGCAAGGGCGCGGTCGTGATCTGGGAGACCGATTTCGGCAACGTGCCGCGGCCGCTGCGTCTGCTGCACCTGATGGACGGCGCGATCTACCAGCCGCGCTTCGAGGTGCCCTATCACCGCACGCGGGCGTTCCTGTCGATCGGCTGGGCGATCATCCCGCCGCAGCCGGACGAGATGAAATAGCGCGCAACGGCGGCCGATCAGGCCAGCGCCTTGATGACGCGACCGACCTTGTCGAAGATTTCCCCGATCTGGCTTTCGCTCACGATCAGAGGCGGAGTCACCGCGATCGAGTCGCCGACGATGCGGAACATGATGCTCTCGTCGTGGAAGCCGCGCTCCATCGCCTCGTAGCCGCGCTTGCCGACCGCGTCGGGCTTCGACGCCAGATCGATGCCGGCGGTCAACCCGACGCAGCGGATGTCGAGCACGTTCGGCAGACCTTTGAGCGACATCGCCGCGTCGTACCAGGCCGGCTCGATCTTCTTTGCGCGCGCGAACAGATCCTCGTCGCGGTAGAGATCGAGCGCGGCGAGACCGGCGGCGCAGGCGAGCGGATGCGCGGAGTAGGTGTAGCCGTGGAAGAATTCCACGACATGCTCGGGGCCGTGCATGAAGGCGTCATGGATTTCCTTGCGCACGATGACGCCGCCCATCGGCACGCTGCCGGAGGTCACGCCCTTGGCGAAGGTGATCATATCCGGCACGACGCCGTAGCGCTCGGCGGCGAAGGCATGGCCGAGGCGGCCGAAGCCGGTGATGACCTCGTCGAAGATGAGCAGGATGCCGTACTTGTCGCAGATCGCGCGCAGGCGCTGCAGATAGCCTTTGGGTGCCGGCAGCACGGCGGTCGAGCCGGCCATCGGCTCGACGATGACGGCAGCGATCGTCGTGTCCGAATGCAGCGCGACGATACGTTCAAGTTCATCGGCGAGATGCGCGCCCCAGTCCGGCTCGCCTCTGGAGAAGGCCTGCTGCTCGCGGTTATAGGTCGAGGCCAGATGATCGACGCCCGGCAGCATGACGCCGAACGCCTTACGGTTGTTGGCAAGGCCGCCCACCGCCATGCCGCCGAAGCCGACGCCGTGATAGCCGCGCTCGCGCCCGACGCAGCGCACGCGCTGCGCCTGCCCGCGCGCGTTCCAGTAGGCGAGCGCGATTTTCAGCGCCGTGTCGGCGGCCTCCGAGCCGGAATTGCAGAAGAACACGCTGTCGAGATCGCCCGGCGCGAGCGCTGCGATGCGGTTGGCCAGTTCGAAGGCGCGCGGATGGCCGAACTGGAAGGTCGGCGCGAAATCGAGCTCGGCCGCCTGCGCCTGGATGGCGGCGACGATCGAGTCGCGGTTGTGCCCGGCATTGGTGCACCAAAGCCCGGCCGCGCCGTCGAGGATCGCGCGGCCCTCGGGGGTGTAATAGTGCATGTCTTTGGCGCGCGCGATCAGCCGCGGGCGCGCCTTGAAGGCGCGGTTGGCGGTGAACGGCATCCAGAAGCCGGCGAGGTCGTTGGGGATTGCCGCGGTGGATGTCTTTTGTGCCTGCGCCATGTGTGCCTCGGTTTGCTGTCTCATGTGCCGCCCTCTCCCGGCCTCATCCTTCGAGACGGGCGCTTCGCGCCCTCCTCAGGATGAGGGCGGGGAAAGGCTGCGTGGCAGGGATTATCCGCTTTTGCGGATAATGACAAAAGAGGGGGCGGCTGGTACCAAGCCGCGCAAGCCTGTCACCGTCACCCTGAGGAGCCCGCCGCAGGCGGGCCTCGAAGGGCGACGGCCCGTGAATGCCGGTCATCCTTCGAGGCTCGCCGCAAGCAGCTCGCACCTCAGGATGACGGCACAAGTCTCACGCTGCCGGAACCGCGACGCACCAATGGCCAAGCCCCAGAAACTCAAAGCCCGCCTGCCGCGCGGCCTCGCCGACCGCGGCCCCGCCGAGATCGCCGCCACGCGCGAGATGGTGGAGGCCATCCGGCAGGTCTACGAGCTGTACGGCTTCGAGCCGGTGGAGACGCCCGCGATCGAATATACCGACGCGCTCGGCAAGTTCCTGCCCGACCAGGACCGGCCGAACGAGGGCGTGTTCTCGTTCCAGGACGACGACGAGCAGTGGCTGTCGCTGCGCTACGACCTGACCGCGCCGCTCGCGCGCTATGTCGCGGAGAATTTCCAGAACCTCGCGCTGCCCTATCGCAGCTACCGCTACGGCTGGGTGTTCCGCAACGAGAAGCCGGGGCCGGGACGCTTCCGGCAATTCATGCAGTTCGATGCCGACACGGTGGGCTCCGCCTCGCCGGCCGCCGATGCCGAGATGTGCATGATGGCCGCCGACACGATGGAGCGGCTCGGCATCCCGCGCGGGCAGTATGTGGTGAAGGTGAACAACCGCAAGTTGCTCGATGGCATTATGGAGTCCATCGGCATCGGTGGCGAGGAGAATGCCGGCAGGCGGCTGACCGTGCTGCGCGCCATCGACAAGCTGGACCGGCTCGGCGTTGTCGGTGTCTGCCAGTTGTTAGGTTCAGGACGCAAAGATGAGAGCGGGGACTTCACCGAAGGCGCCGAATTGAATGAAAGTCAGATCGATACAATTGTAAGGGCCATCATCAATGCTCCTACAGTCGACGCAGTGGAGGGACGGGCGGTAGAAACTAGCGACCGAGCTTTGCGGTACTTGCGCGCAAATCGGCATTTGGGACCGCGATTTAATGATGGCTTGGACGAATTAGAAGCAATCAATGACCTGTTAGTTGCTGCAGGCTATGCGTCTGATCGCGTGAGAATTGATGCAGCCGTCGTCCGCGGCCTCGAATACTACACCGGCCCGGTCTACGAAGTTGAGCTCCTGCTCGAAACGAAAGACGAAAAAGGCCGGCCCGTGCGCTTCGGCTCGGTCGGCGGCGGCGGGCGCTATGACGGGCTCGTCTCGCGCTTCATGGGACAGCCGGTGCCGGCGACCGGCTTCTCCATCGGCGTCTCGCGCCTGCAGGCCGCGCTCACGCTGATCGGCAAGCTCGGCGCCAAGAAAGAGACCGGTCCCGTCGTCGTCACCGTCTTCGACCGCGAGCGCATCGCCGACTATCAGCAGATGGTCGCAAAGCTGCGCGCGGCGAACATCCGCGCCGAGCTCTATCTCGGCAACCCGAAGAACTTCGGCAACCAGCTCAAATATGCCGACCGCCGCAACGCCCCCTGCGTCGTCATCCAGGGCGGCGACGAGAAAGAGAAAGGCGAAGTGCAGATCAAGGACCTGATCGAGGGCGCCAAAGCCGCCGCCGCCATCGCCTCCAACGAAGAATGGCGCGAGACGCGCCCTGCCCAGTTCGCCTGCAAGGAATCGGAGCTGGTCGAGAAGGTGCGCGAGGTGCTGGCGCGGCACGGACTGGACTAGTCCCGCTCATCGGCCCGCATACGCGTCCGGCTGCGACAGCGCGCCGCCTCTCATACCGCGACGATGTCGCTTTCCGGCTCGTCGGGCGCCACCGGCGGCGCACCAAGATAAAGCGGATGGCCGAGCCACTGCTCGGCGAAATCTAGGCTGTCGAGCATGGCGCGCACCGACACCACCTTGTTGTTGCGGAAGCGCACGAACTGCGCATGGCGGTAACGCAGGCGGCGTCCGCTGCTGCACTGGATGCCGCCGAGATAGCCGTACAGCGCCGCGCAATCGCCGTCGATCAGAACCAATTCCGGTTCGAACGCGCGCAACTCGAACACCGCCGGGATTTGCCGCCGGAACAGATCGACGACCGCCGCCTTGCCGCGATGCATGCCGCAATAGGGCAGCAGCACCTTGGGGCCGCTGATCAGCCACTCGATGTCGTCGTCGAGAAAATCCGCCATGCGCACGGCATCGCGCGCCGAATAGGCCTGATAGAAGGCCTGCACGACGCGGCGCGATACGGGCTGCGTCATCCTCACCTCTCCGTCCCCTGCCTTAATATCGGGCAGAAGTTCCTACCAATCGGTGAGGACGCAGGCGGCGCGCCGGTCGCCGGGGCCGCGCGCGCCGCATATTTTACCTTGCGTTAACCATGACCGCGCTCCGGGGCCCTCAGAAGCGCATCGTCGCGAATCCCTTGACGCTGCGGCCGTGCAAGAGGACCTCGTTCTTGTTGAACGAGACGTGGTTGCGCATATCGTTGTCGAGCAGGTTGCTGGCGGAGACCCCGAGCACGAGCTCCCGCGGACCGAAATCCGACGGCCGGTAGCGGTGCGTATAGCTCAGCTCCGCCTTCAGGTTGTCGTAGCCCGCGGTCGGGGTCTCGTTGTCGCCGACGCGATTTTGCGCGTAGGCGTGCAGCAGTCCCACTTTCGCGAGCCAGTTCTCGTTGCGCCAGAACAGGCCCCCGCCCAGCCGCTGCGGTGCGATGCGCGGAACGTTGCTGCCGTCCGCGAACGTGGCGCGCACGATGTCGTATTGCCCCTCGATGCCGAAGGTGCCGTTGCCGAGCGCGAACAGATCGAGCTGCGTTGCGATCTCGATGCCGCGAAAGGTGGCGTCGCGCTGGGAATAGACGACCTGGGTCAGTTCCTCGCTCGGGCCCGCGATGCAGTCGGCAAATTCGTGGCCGCAGGTATTTCCGGTCAGCGCCTTGTAGATGAAGCCGGAATATTTCGTGTAATAGGCGCTGGCGTCGAAGCGCCAGTCGCCGCTGCTGCGCCGCAGGCCGAACTCGACCGTGCGCGCCTTCTCCTTGCCGAGGTCGGGATTGCCGATCTCGAAGGTCTCGGAAGCGTGATGCGCGCCCTTGGAGAAAAGCTCGGGCGCCGTCGGCGCGCGCTCGACATATTGTCCGGTCAGGCTCGCGACGACGCCCTGCGGCAGCCGCTGCAGGAAGCCCGCGCTCATGCTCGCCGGCCTGAACGCGCGGTTGCGCTGTTCGAGGCCGGGATCGTCGCCGGCATAGACATAGTCGCCGGGAAAGATGCCGGCGGTGCCGTCGCGCTTTGCGCTTTCGATACGGCCGGCGGCCTGGAATTTCAGCGTTTCGGTCAGCTTGAGCTCTTCGAACAGATAGGCGGCGACGGAATTGCTGTGCGCCGGCAGCAGGAATTCCTCCGCCTCGCCCTGCGTCGCGATGCGCTGACGGCCGACCTGCACGCCGAGCGCGCCGCTCCACATCCCGAACGGCGAGGCGAGCGGGGCGTGCTCGATCTCCACGCGGCCTTCCTGCTGGCGGTTCCTGAACGTCGAGAGGATGCCGGTGACGCCGTCCTCGGTGCCGCGCTCGTCGTGCTGGTATTGCGTCGCCCCGAACCAGAAGCGAACCGCGGCGATCGCCTGCGCATCCGGGCGATACTCGCCTTTGGCCTGGAGGCGGGTCTGATCGAGATCGATATTGTTGCCATTGGCGGCGGCTTCCTCGCCCGGAATGCCGTAGCGGGCGAGCAGGCGCGTCACCGACGCGCCGACAAAGCCCTGATCGAACACGAACGACGCGCCGACCGAATGGCCCTTGCCGTCCACCCAGCTATTGGCCTGCCGGTCGCCGGAGGGAAGGGTGTAGTCGCCCGCGCGTCGCTCGAACGCATCGACATGCAGCGCGATATTCCTTCCGCCGATATCGAGCAGCGCCGCGCTCTCCTGCCCACGATCGACCGAGGTGAGCGCGCCCTTGCCGACAAAGGCGATGCCCCGCTGCGGCAACATGGTCGGGATGCGGTTGTTGCCGACATCGACCACGCCGCCGATGGCCTGCGAGCCATAACGCAGGGTCGCCGGGCCGCGCACGACTTCCACCTTCTGCGCCGCCAGCGGATCGATCGCCACCGCATGGTCCTCGCCGAGGTCGGAGAGATCGTGCACGCCGACGCCGTTCTCCTGGATGCGGACGCGGAAATTGTCGAGGCCGCGGATCACCGGCCGGCTCGCGCCCGGCGCGAAGGTTGAGGCCGAAAGGCCGGGCTTCCCGGCGAGCAGGTCGCCGATGGTCTTCGCGGTGAGACGCTGGATCTCGTCTTCGGGCAGCACCGTCACCGGCGCGAACGCATCCTCGACCACGATCAGGCCCCCCGGCGGGATGGCGGTGGCCGCGGTCATCAGCGGGCTCGGCGCGCTCACCACGATCAGCGGCAGGCTCTGCGATTGCCCGTGAGCCGTTCCGCCTGCAAATCCCGCAAATGCCGCTGCTGCGGCCGCTGCCAGCGGTCCTGTCCTGACCATCCTGCTGCCCTCCATCCTGAAACATGGTTGGAGGAATTGTTATGTTATAACATATCATATCACAAGACCCTTTTGGCTCGCGATCCACGAAGAGATGCGCCGACCCCGGCCGGACTGCCGTTAAGGCCGCGCGTGCGTTGTCGTCGAAACCTTTACCGGTGCGTGCTAAAGCCCCCGCCATCAAACGAACGAGCGAACGCAGGCCCGCCGCCATGAGTGCCGCCCCGGCGACAATTTCGATTTCGGACGCGCGGGCGCAGAGCCTGGTCGCGGCCTATGAGCGCGCCGGCTACGCGCGCATCGCGCCCGCCATCCTGCAGGCGGCCGACGCCTTCCTCGACCTCTCGGGCGAGGACATCCGCGCGCGCATGTACCTGACGACCGACCGCGAGGGGCGCGAATACTGCCTGCGGCCGGACTTCACGATTCCGGTGGCGCAGACCTACCTCGCCTCCCCCGCCGCCGGCCGCGCGCAGGGCTTCTGTTATCTCGGCCCGGTGTTCCGCGACCGCGGCGGCGCGCCGAGCGAGATCGTGCAGGCCGGCATCGAATCCTTCGGCCGCACCGACATCGCTGCCGCCGACGCCGAAATCCTCGCGCTCGGCATCGAGGCCGCCGCCCATTACGGCATCACCGCGCCGTCGATCCGCGTCGGCGACATCGGCGTGTTCTCGGCGCTCGTGGAGGCGCTCGACCTCACGCCGGCCTGGAAGCGGCGGCTGGTGAAGGACTTCAACCGCAAGGCCGACCTCGCGCACGATCTGGAGCGGCTCACGCTCGGTGCCGCGAACGGCGGCAAGGCCGATTATCAGGGCGTGCTCGCGGCCCTTGCCGGCTCCGATCCCAAGGGCGCGCGCGCGCTCGTGGCCGACCTCCTTTCGATCGCCGGCATCACCACCGTCGGCGGCCGCACGGTGGGCGAGATCGCCGACCGCTTCCTCGAACAGGCCGCGCTCGGGGCGACGCCCTCGCTGCCGCACGGCACGCGCAGCCTGATCGAGCGCTGCCTTGCGATCAGCGGCGATCCCGACGAGGCCGCCGCAGCCATCCGCAAGATCGCCGACGAGGCCGGCATCTCGCTGTCGGGCGCGCTCGACCGGCTGGAAAGCCGCACCGGCTTCCTCGCCGCGCGCGGCATCGACGTGCGCCACATCCGCTTCGAGGGCGCGTTCGGCCGCGGCATGGATTACTACACCGGCTTCGTCTTCGAGCTGCACGACCCGAAGGCGCGCGTGAGCGGCCCGCTCATCGCCGGCGGACGCTACGACGGCATGCTGACGCGGCTCGGCGCCGCAACGCCGATGCCGGCGGTCGGCTTCTCGGCCTGGATCGAGCGGCTCGCCGCCTGCGGAGCGGACCGATGAGCGCGCCACTGATCATCGCCGTTCCGGCCAAGGGTCGCCTGCAGGAGAATGCGGAAGCCTTCTTCGCGCGCGCGGGCCTGCCGCTCGTCAAGCCGCGCGGCGCGCGCGAATATCGCGGCACGGTCGCGGGCTTCGAGGGCATCGAGGTCGCCTATCTCTCGGCCGCCGAAATCACGAGCCAGCTCGCGCAGGGGCAGGTGCATCTGGGCATCACCGGCGAGGATCTCGTGCGCGAGATGATCCCGCAGGCCGACGAACGCGTGATCCTGCTGCAGGGGCTCGGCTTCGGCCATGCCAATGTCGTGGTCGCCGTGCCGCAGGCCTGGATCGACGTGCGCAGCATGGCCGATCTCGACGACGTGGCGACCGCCTTCCGGCTGCGCCACAACCGCAAAATGCGGGTGGCGACGAAATACGTCAATCTGACGCGCGCCTTCTTCGGCGCGCACGGCATCGCCGACTACCGCATCGTGGAGAGCCTCGGCGCGACCGAGGGCGCGCCCGCGGCCGGCACCGCGGAGCTGATCGTCGACATCACCACGACCGGCTCGACGCTTGCGGCCAATGCGCTCAAAATCGTCGAGGACGGCGTCATGCTACGGTCGCAAGCCAATCTGGTTGCCGCACGCAATGCCGACTGGACGCCGGAGCGGCTGGCGATCGCGCGCGACGTGTTCGACCGCATCACTGCGCAGGAGCGCGCACGCGGTTTCCGCGAGGTGCGCACGCGCTTTCCCGGCTGCAACGACGCGATGCTGGCGCAGGCGAAGGAGAAGTTCGGCATCGTGACGCCGTTCGGCGGGCCGACCTCGTCGGGGATGCTCACGCTGCACTGCCCGCCCGGCCAGATCTATGCACTCGCCAACTTCCTGCGCGAGCAGGGCGCGCAGGCGGTGTCGATCGTGGCACTCGATTACGTCTTCGAGCGCGACAACCCGCTCTACGACCGGCTGGCCGGCGGCCTGTGAACCGTCGCCGCCGAATGCATTTTCCGTTCATTCCCGCGCGAGCCTAGCGCCGCGGGCGGAACACCACGAAATGCGACATCGAGAAATTGACCAGGAAGCCGGCGCCGATGGCCAACACCTTGGCGATGACGACCGAGACATAATCGGCCGCCACGACCAGCGTCCCGGTATTGACGATGACGCCGAAAATGCCGGCAGCGGCGAACATGAGATAGGAGCGCCAGCGCAATTTGCGGCCGGATTCGGCCGCAAAGGTGACATAGGAATTCATCACATAGGAGCCCGACACCGCCACCAGCCAGGCGATGACATTGGCCGCGATGAGGTCGAGCCGCTCGCCGGGCAGCCGGAACGTGATGAAATTGAGCGCGAACAGGAAGACCGCGAAATCGACGAGCGCGTTGACGACGCCGATCAGCGCGAAGCTGATCGCCTTGAGCATCACCACCTGCCGGCGCAGGCGCAAAATCGTGCGTTCGGCGAAGCTGCCGTTTTTCGGGGTATCCGACATCGCGCGTTCGCCTAGCACGTCCGGAGCGGGCTGTTGAGCCTTAAGTGTGGATCGGGGCGGGGCGCGACACCGCGCACGCGGTGAGCTATAGACGACGCGGGAGCGCAGACGAGGCGATCGATGGTTAATCTCGCGGACCGGGCGGCGGCAGACTTCCAGCGGGCGGAACCGCGCCTGGCCGGACTGTCGATCATTGTGCCCTGCTTCAACGAGGCGGCCGGGCTGCCGCAACTGCACGAGAAGCTGATCAATATCGCCCAGATGCTGCGCGAAAAGCGCGGGCTCGCGGTCGAGGCGGTCTATATCGACGACGGCTCACGCGACGCGACCTATGCGGTCGCAGCCAACCTGCCCGCCCGCGGCCTTGACGTACAGGCGATCGCGCTGTCGCGCAATTTCGGCAAGGAGGCCGCTCTCCTCGCCGGCCTGCGCAACGCGCGCTACGGCGCGGTGCTGTTCATCGACGCCGACGGCCAGCACCCCCCGGCCTTGATCGAGACGCTGGTCGGCCACTGGCGCGATGACGGCTACGACGTCGTCTACACCGCCAAGGCGCATCGCGAGAACGAGGCGCTGCTGCACCGGATCGGCGTCAAGCTTTTCTACAGGCTGATGAACTGGCGCGCGCGCCAGCGTATTCCTGAGGACGCCGGCGACTTTCGGCTGCTCTCCCCGCGTGCGGCCGACGCGCTGCGTCAGTTGCCGGAGCGCACGCGCTTCTTCAAGGGGCTGTCGAGCTGGATCGGATTCAAGCAATTGCGCGTCGATTACGAACCGGAGGAGCGCGCGCACGGCAAGTCGAGTTGGAATTATGCCGCGCTGGTCGGCCTGTCGATCGACGGGCTGACCTCGTTCTCGGTCGCACCGCTGCGGATGGCGAGCCTGCTCGGCGTGGCGCTGGCGGCGATCGCGCTGCTGTTCGGCGCGGCAATCCTCTACGAGACGGTCGTGTACGGCAAATCCGTGCCCGGCTATCCCTCGCTCGTCGTCGGCCTGATGGTGATCGGCGGCGTGCAGCTCATCATGATCGGCATCGTGGGGGAATATATCGGAAAGATCCTCGCCGAGCAGAAAGGCCGGCCGTCCTATTTCGTGGCCGAGCACAATCTCAAAACCGCCGAACGCGAACGGCAGGACGCCGCCGAGTAAGGCCAGACCGGGCAGCGCGCGTGACGAGCGAACACGAAAATCCGCCACCGCCCGAACCGACGCCGGCCGGCACGGCTGCGCCTGTGGCAGCGATAAAGTCGGCCGGCGAAGCGGTGCCCGCACAAGCCGCGTCGCCGCCAGCCACGCCGCAGACCACGCAGAAAATCTGGCTGTGCGCGGACGATTTCGGACTTTCGCCCAAGGTCAACGAAGCGATCTGCGACCTCATCCTGCGCGGGCGCATCAATGCGACCTCGGCGATGGTGGTGGCACCCGCCTTCAGCCGCGCCGAAACCCTGCCGCTGTCGATCTTCCGCTCGGGCTCGCAGCGCGCAGCGCTCGGCCTGCACCTGACGCTGACCGCGCCGTTCCGCCCGCTGTCGCCGATCTATGCGCCGCTGCGCGCGGGCGCCTTCCCGCCGCTGAAGACGATGCTCACAGCCGCGCTATTGCGCCGGCTGGAGCCGGAGCGCATCGCAGTCGAGGTCGGCGCGCAGATCAAGGCGTTCATCGCCGCATTCGGGCATGCGCCCGATTTCGTCGACGGCCATCAGCACGTGCACGTCTTTCCGCAGGTGCGCGACGCGGTGATTGCGGCCGTCAAACAGGCCGCGCCGCAGGCCTGGCTGCGCCAGTGCAGCCGCGGCCCCTGGCTCGGCGCTGCCTTCTCCGATCCGAAGGGGCTCCTGATCGACCGGCTCAGCCGCGGCCTGCGCCGGCGCGCCGCCATAGCCGGCCTGAAGACCAACCCGGCCTTTGCCGGCACCTACAGTTTCAAGGCGTCGGCCGATTACGCCGCGCTCTTTCCCCGCTTCCTCAAGGACCTGCCGGACGGCAGCGTCGTCATGTGCCATCCCGGCCATGTCGACGACACGCTGCGCCGCCTCGATCCGCTGACCGACCTGCGCGAGAAGGAATACGCCTATTTCGCCGGCGACAATTTCCCCAAGGTGCTGCAGGCGAACGGGGTGACGCTCGCCTGAGCGCGGTGCACCGCTCCTGCGGCGCCGCCGACGAAAAATAATTCCGCCACGGTCATTCCGCCGCCCGGTTTTGTCCCCACATGTTCGGGCGTCCAATACGGGAGGACATCACGATGACACCGCAGGAACGGCAGCTCGTTGCCGACCTATTCGACCGTCTCGCGCGGCTGGAAGACGTCACGCGCGATCCGGACGCCGAACGCACGATCATGGACGGCCTGCGCCGCGCGCCCAATGCCGTCTACGCGCTGGTGCAGACGGTTCTCATCCAGGACGAGGCGCTGCGGCAGGCCGATGCCCGCATCCGCGAACTGGAAGGCAGCGGCGCGATCGGCGGCTCCGGCAGCTTCCTCGACTCTATGCGCGGGGCGCTTTTCGGGCAGGCCGGGGAGCGGCGCGGCTCGGTGCCCTCCGTGCGCGGCGGCGCGGACGCGCCCCCGCCTTACCAGCGCGAGCAGCCCGGCACGGGCGGCGGCTCGTTCCTGGGCACCGCGGCGGCGGCCGCGGCCGGCGTGATCGGCGGATCACTGCTGCTCAGTTCGTTCCGCTCGATGTTCGGCGGCAGCCCGCAGCAAGGCGCGCTCGATTCCTCCGGCGCGGGCGGCATGCCCTGGAGCAATGCCGACAACGCGCTTTCGCGCGAAGCCGGCGTACCGGACATCGGACGCGGCGGCGGCACCGAGCGTCAGGGTGCGTTCCAGAACGCGTCCTACGACGACGAAGAGAGCGACGACGATTACGGGGACGAGGACGGCGGCGACTTCGATTTCGACGACGTCTGAGCAGGCCGCAACGCTGCTTCGCCGGATTGCGTTCTAAACGTAAAAGGCCGCCGCACGAATCGCGCGGCGGCCTTGTTCATTGCGATCGTCTCGCGACCGAAAGCCTGCGCTCAGATGACGACGACTTTCGTTCCGACCTTCACGCGCTCGTAGAGGTCGACGACGTCCTCGTTGCGCATGCGGATACAGCCCGACGACACCGCCTGGCCGATCGTCCAGGGCTCGTTCGAGCCGTGGATGCGATAGAGCGTGGAGCCAAGATACATCGCGCGCGCGCCGAGCGGATTGTTCGGCCCGCCCGCCATGAACGACGGCAGGTCGGGGCGGCGCTTGAGCATCTCGTCCGGCGGACGCCAGTCCGGCCATTCCGCCTTGCGCGTGATCGACTTGACGCCGGCCCAGGTGAAGCCCGGGCGGCCGACGCCGATGCCGTAGCGGATCGCCTTGCCGCCCGGCTGGACCAGCAACAGGAAACGCCGCGGCGTATCGATGATCACGGTGCCGGGCTTCTCGCGGCCATCATAGGCCACGACCTGCTTGAAATAACGCGGATCGACAGCCGGACGCGCGGGCTCGGCAGCGACACCGGGCAGCGCGCGCGGATCGCCATAGACATGCATGGCGGGCGGCGGAGGCGGCGGCATCATGGCCGGCTGTTCGAGCACGTGCGGCTGCAGCACCGGCGGCGCCGACATCGGCTGCATGGCCGGCCCGCCCTCGTAACGGTGGCCGCGCGGCTGGCCGCCGCGGAACAGGAATTCGATGAACCCGCCGCCGAGATCGGGCTCGGCATATTGATATTGCTGGGCCACGGGCAACGCCTGCGGAACGGGCGCCGACTGATAGACGGGAGTGATCGGCAGGGGCTGCGCCATCGGGGCACCCGCGCCGAATACGCTGGCGGTGAGCGCAAGCAGGACACAACGCTTCATCGGACGTACTCGTTTACTGATCGCCGGACACGGAAAGCGCAACACGCCGCTCTCCATTTCGCGTCCGATGATGTCGGCAAGGATCGACCGAATGGTAAACATCCGCGCGCGCAGCGTTCCCGCGGGCATATGCGGGCGGCTTTACTTTCGATTAGCGTTTATTTTGGGTGAATGCGGAGCGGTCATGGTTAACCGTCGGCAAACACCGCCCCGTGAACCTCATTTTAATTCCAATCCGGTACACAGCCTGCAAACAAGCGGGGGCGTTAATGCCGGTACAGCGTAAGATTTTTCGCGTCGAAGAGCTTTTCTCGAACGGGGATGATCCCGACCTGTCGGCCTTCGATCCGGGATACGAGCGGCTCCACAACGAGGTCATGACCGAGCTGCGCGCGCTGCGCAGCGCGATGTCGTCCGCCCCGCAGACGCAGCCGCAGAGCTCCCCCGATCTCGCGGCGGAAGCGTTCAAGGCGCAGGCCGAAGCCTTCCAGGCCCATATCGCCGAGGCGCGCAAGTTCAAAATCGAGCTCGACGTCATCGATCAGGCGATCAAGAAGACCAAGAGCGAGATCGTCTCGCTGCAGGACCATGGGCTCGACGGCGGCCAGATCGCGCGCGTCAATCAGGAACTTAATGCCGTCGTCAACGGCACGACGGAGGCGACCGACCGGATCCTCAAGGCGGCCGAGACCATCGAGCAGACCGCCGGCATGCTCGGCGCCGCGCTCAAAAGCGAACACGAGCAGGGCCTCGCGCAGGATATCCAGGACCAGGTGACGCAGATTTTCGAGGCCTGCAACTTCCACGACCTGACCAGCCAGCGCATCTCCAAGGTGCTCGGCACGCTCAACCAGGTCGAGGAGCACATCGCGCAGATGATCGAGATCTGGAGCGCGATCGAGCGCTTCACCAATTATGTGGCGCGCCTCTCGCCGGCCGATGCCAATTCGATGCTCAACGGTCCCAAGCTCGAGGGCGACGAGGGCCACGCCTCGCAGAACGACATCGACTCGCTGTTCCACTGACCGCGCGCGTCACACCCGCGGCCGCCGGATCGCGGCCATGCAGGCGAGCGCGACCAGCACGCAGGCGGCGGTGACGGCAAGCCCCGCGGCGTCGGAAAAGCGCTCGATCACAAAGGCGAGCAGCACCGGCGCCAGCGCCTGCATCACCTGAAACGGCTTGGCGATCCGCCCGAGCAGGCGGCCATAGCCCTGCGCACCGAACAGGGCGAGCGGGACCGCCCCGCGCGTGATGGTGACGAGCCCGTTGGCGGCGCCGAACAGGAGCGCAAACGCGGCGGCGGCCGGAACCGTGAGGCCGGCGACCGCGATCAGCACGAAACCGCACAGCAGCGTCACAAGCGCAAAGCGCGCGATGCTGAGCGGGTGCATGTTGCCGGCAAAGGCGAATTCCAGCACGCGCGCGGCGACCTGCGCGGGACCGAACAGCGCGCCGAGCAGCACGGCGGTGCCCGGATCGATTCCGGCGCGGCCGAAGAACGCAAGCATGTGCGCGGCAAGCCCCGACGGCACGAAGGCGTAGACGGCGAAACCGGCGGCGACTAGGATGAACGGCAGGCCGTGCGGAGGCAGCGTCGGCGTCGGCGGCAGCGCCCTGCTTTCGGTCGCGGCGACCGACGCCACGCGCATGCGCGGCAGCGCGAAGGCATGCAGCGGCGCGACGACGAAGGCGAGGACGCCGGCATAGATCAGATAAGTGCCGCGCCAGTCGGTCTGCGTGAGCAGCGCCTGCGTCACCGGCCAGCTCACCGTGGAGGCGAAGCCGCCGGCGAGCGTCAGCGCGGTGATCGGCTTGCGTGCGAGGACCCCGAAAATGCGCCCGAGCGTGGCAAAGGCGGGATCATAGAGATTGGCGGCGATCGCCGCCCCGAGCACCATCCAGACCGCGAGATAGGCGAGCGGATGGGTGACATAGACGAGCGCCACCACCCCGGCCGCGCCGAGCAGCGAGCCGAACGGCATCACGGTATGCCCGCCGTGACGGTCGATCAGGCTGCCGATCGTCGGCGCGCAGAAGCCCGCCGTCAGCAGCGCCAGCGAAAAACCGCTCATCGAGAAGGCCAGCGACCAGCCGCGCTCGGCGGCGATCAGCGGCATCATCAGCACCGGCGGATAAAAGAGGATTCCCCAGGTCAGAATCTGCGTCACGCCGAGAACAAGGACGGCGCGCCAGGGACCGAAGATGAAATCGCGGAGCTGCGGCATTAGAAGGCGTATAAGCCTAGCACAGGCGACGGCGTCCGCAGCACGCGGCTGACATGCAATTCTGCGGACCGGTCAGGCGGGCGCGGCAGCGGATACAGCGCTCAGGCGCGCGGCGCGCACCGCACATAGACCGAGGTGCCGTAGCGGCTCTCGACTTCCTTGTCGACGAAGCGGGTGATCATCACCCGGCCGTCGAAGGAGACGATTTCACGGTCCTGCGGCCCCCCCGCCTCGCCGGCCGGGCCGATGAAGGTACGATCGCCGGGCGCGCCTTTCATGCGCAATTCCTCGATCTTGGAGGAATCGGCCAGATGCATCATGACCCCGCCGTTCGGCCCGAGGCTGATGACATAGGGCTGGCGGCACTGGTTGCGCGCGGCGGCTTCGGTGCGCGGGCGGTCTTCCGGCTTGTGATAGGCGGCAAGCCCCCAGCGGCCGGCGATTTCGGCCGCCTTGATCCTGGACGGGATTTCGGGCGGCGGCGGGGGCGTGGCGGCGATGGGCGCCGGTCCCGGACTTGCGCAGCCGGTCACGAGCAAGACCACCGCGCCGGCCAAGGCCGTGCCGGCGAGGCCGGCCAAGCCGGTTTGCCGCCGTCGGACGTGTAATGTCATGCGATGTCCCCGGTCACACGGCCACTCTGGGGGCGCAAAATGGCGAGCGCAAGATGCGAATGGACGCCGGGGGCGCACGCAGCAGCCGCCCGCGCGGGCCTGCGCGCATGCGGCCGGCCCCTCGCCTGAAACAGGGACAACTTGACAGAGACAGGGGCTTTCCGTATCTCGACCGGGGTTTGGCACTCACTTGATCGTAGTGCTAAGCAACTGTAAACTCTATATTAATCCTGACCGCCGCCGCGCGCGGCCCGGAGGACGCCATGGCCAAAACCAAATTCCGCCCGCTGCACGACCGCGTCGTCGTGCGCCGCATCGATGCCAGCGAAAAGACCAAGGGCGGCATCATCATTCCCGACACCGCGAAGGAGAAGCCGCAGGAAGGCGAGATCGTCGCGGTCGGCCCGGGCGGACGCGACGAAGCCGGCAAGCTCGTACCGCTGGACGTGAAGGCCGGCGACCGCGTGCTGTTCGGCAAGTGGTCGGGCACCGACGTGAAGATCGACGGCGAGGAGCTACTGATCATGAAGGAGTCCGACATCATGGGCGTGATCGCCTGATGTCGCCGACCCTCGTCCTGAGGAGGCCGCGCAGCGGCCGTCTCGAAGGGCGAAGGCACAAAATCACAGGCCTCATCCTTCGAGACGCGCGCCTCCGGCGCGCTCCTCAGGATGAGGACATCGTTCAGAATCCATAGGAGCTGTTTCCAGATGGCCGCCAAGGACGTGAAATTTTCCTCCGACGCGCGCGACCGCATGCTGCGCGGCGTCGATGTTCTCGCTAACGCCGTGAAGGTGACGCTCGGCCCCAAGGGCCGCAACGTCGTCATCGACAAGTCGTTCGGCGCCCCGCGCATCACCAAGGACGGCGTCACCGTCGCCAAGGAGATCGAGCTCGACGACAAGTTCGAGAACATGGGCGCGCAGATGGTGCGCGAAGTGGCGCAGAAGACCAACGACCGCGCCGGCGATGGTACCACCACCGCGACCGTGCTGGCGCAGGCGATCGTGCGCGAGGGCGCCAAGGCGGTCGCCGCCGGCATGAACCCGATGGATCTCAAGCGCGGCGTCAATCTCGCGGTCGCCGCCGTCGTCAAGGACATCGAAAAGCGCGCCAAGCCGGTCGCCTCGTCCTCGGAAGTGGCGCAGGTCGGCACCATCTCGGCCAATGGCGACCAGACCATCGGCAAGATGATCGCGCAGGCGATGCAGAAGGTCGGCAACGAAGGCGTCATCACGGTCGAGGAAGCTAAGGCGCTCGACACCGACGTCGATATCGTCGAGGGCATGCAGTTCGACCGCGGCTATCTCTCGCCCTATTTCATCACCAACGCCGAGAAGATGACCGCCGAGCTGGAAGACGCCTACATCCTGCTGCATGAAAAGAAGCTCTCCGCGCTGCAGGGCATGCTGCCGGTGCTGGAAGCGGTGGTGCAGAGCGGCAAGCCGCTCGTGATCATCGCCGAGGACATCGAGGGCGAAGCGCTGGCGACGCTCGTGGTCAACAAGCTGCGCGGCGGCCTGAAGGTCGCGGCGGTGAAGGCGCCGGGCTTCGGCGACCGCCGCAAGGCCATGCTCGAGGACATCGCGATCCTCAGCGGCGGCCAGCTCATCTCCGAAGACCTCGGCATCAAGCTCGAGAACGTCACGCTGAAGATGCTCGGCCGCGCCAAGAAGATCTTGATGGAGAAGGAAAAGACCACCATCATCAACGGCGCCGGCAAGAAGGCCGACATCGAGGCACGCGTGGCCCAGATCAAGGCACAGATTGAAGAGACCACGTCCGATTACGACAAGGAAAAGCTGCAGGAACGCCTCGCCAAGCTCGCGGGCGGGGTCGCGGTGATCCGTGTCGGCGGCGCGACCGAGATCGAGGTGAAGGAGAAGAAGGACCGCGTCGAGGACGCGCTCAACGCCACCCGCGCCGCGGTCGAGGAAGGCATCGTGCCGGGCGGCGGCACCGCGCTTCTGCGCGCCAAGAAGGCGATCGGCCGCCTGCATAATGAGAATCCCGACATCCAGGCCGGCATCAATATCGTGCTCAAGGCGCTGGAAGCGCCGGTGCGCCAGATCGCCGAGAATGCCGGCGTCGAGGGCTCGATCGTGGTCGGCAGGATCATGGACGAGAAGTCGGAGACGTTCGGCTTCGATGCCCAGAACGAGACCTATGTCGATCTCGTGGCCAAGGGCATCATCGACCCGGCCAAGGTCGTGCGCGCGGCGCTGGAGGATGCGGCCTCGGTCGCCGGCCTCCTGATCACGACGGAAGCCATGGTCGCCGAGCTGCCGAAGGAGGCCGCGCCGGCCATGCCCGCCGGCGGCGGCATGGGAGGCATGGGCGGAATGGGCGGCATGGGCTTCTGACCGGCCCGCCTGCCATCCGGACCACACACAAAAGGCGCGGCAGGAGCCGCGCCTTTTTCGTTGTCGTTTCGATTACGCCCCGCGCGGCAAGGGGGCGGTCGCGTCGAACTCGTAAAGCCAGTCGCGGTTGAGGAGCCTGGGGTCGGATCCGGCGAGCCGATCGAGGCCGAGCCGACGCTTGAGACGGGCGAGCGGCGACGTGAGATGGAAGATCTCACCCTGCGCGCGGGCGGCGAGCTGCACCTGCGCGGTGCGCGGCAGGCGAGCGGCCTCGTAGCGCTGCAATGCGCGCACGACGTCCGGCTCGTCGGCCAGCACCTGCGCCAGCACGAAGGCGTCCTCGATCGCCATGGCCGCGCCCTGCGCCAGGAACGGCAGCATCGGATGGGCAGCATCGCCCAGAAGCGTGACGCGCCCGCGGCTCCAGAACGGCAGCGGGTCGTGATCGAACAAGCCCCATTTGAACGCGTTCTGCGCGCGCTCGAGCAGCATGCGGACATCGGCATTGACGTGCGGGAAGGCCTCGCCCAGCTCCTGCGCGGAGGACGCCACCGACCAGGATTCCTCGACCCAGGTCTTGGTGCGGCGCACCGCCACCATGTTCACGAGGCGGCCGCCGCGTACGTAATAGATCACGATATGGCCGAGCGGGCCCATCCAGATCGTCATCTCGGGCGGCACGAAGCCGGACGGGAACACCTCGACCGGCGTGAGCGCACGCCAGCACATCGTGCCGGTGAAGCGCGGCGATTGCGCACCATGCAAGGTGCGACGCACGAGCGAATGGATGCCGTCGCAACCGACGACGAGATCGAACGCCTCCTGCCGGCCGCCCTCGAAAGTCACGACGGCCTTGTCCGGCGTCGACGACACCGCGGTCACGCGCGTGCCGAGTTCAAGCTGCGTATCGCCAAGCGCGGCGGAGATCATGTCCAGAAGGTCGGCGCGATGCACCTGATAATAAGGCGCGCCGTAGCGGCCCTCGGCGTCCTGCATCGGCGTGCGGCGCTTCTCGCGGCCGTCGTCCCAGTCGCGCACCACGATCGCCTGCGGCTGGAAGCCGATCCCGTGCAGCGGCGCCTCGAGCCCGAGCGCGCGGAACACCTTGACCGCATTGGGCGCCATCTGGATGCCGGCGCCGACCTCGCGCAGCGCGTCGGACTGTTCGAATACCCGCACCGCAAAACCGCGCCGCGACAGCGCAACGGCTGCCGCAAGGCCGCCGATGCCGCCCCCAATCAAGCCAATCTGCAGCGGCCGTCGCATGGGAGTGTCGCCCGCCGGTCGCGCTGCTCAGTTGGACGCCGGACGGAAGCGCAGCGGCCGCGGGCCGACCAGAACCAGCACATGGCCGTCCCAGCGCCAGCTCGTCACCTCGGTCAGCCTATTGAGCAGCTCCTCGTCCATGCGCAGCCGGTCGGGCGGACACTGATTGTCCTGCATCGAGATCGGCACGATGGTGATGGAATTCTCGATGATCACCGCATGGCCCTTGCCGCTTGCGCACCACAGATCGATCTCGGCGGCCCCGCGCGCGGAAATCTGCAGACCCGGCACACGCTTGGACCCGCGCACCGGATCGCCGTCGAACCGCAATTCGTGATCGTACGGAAATCCCGGGCCGGACGCCCGCACGGCTTGCGGCAATGAAAGCGCGAGCAGCGCAAGCGCGGCGCAGGCCGCATGGAACGCGCGGCGGCGAATGCAGGACGGCACGATGTATTGTGACAGACGCATGATTTCCCGACGCTCCGCTCCGATGGTCCCCGACAATGGCTTGGAAGATCAAACGGCGTCTGTCTATAATGAATTGCGGGGCTTCACAATGAAACAACGGTGGCTGGTTGCGGCCGCAATCTATGCGGCCCTGGTGTTGGGATCGCACGCGCAGGAGCGCGTGCGCATCGTCGCCACGACCAGCGACCTGCGCAGCCTCGCCAAGGTGGTGGGCGCGGAACGGGTCGTGGTGTCGAACCTCGTGCCGCCCGGCGAAAGCCCGGAAGGATACCAGCCGCGGCTGCAGGATGTCGGCATCCTCAAGGGCGCGGTCATCGTGGTGCGCGCGGGCTCCGGCATCGATCCCTGGTTCGACAAGCTCCTGACCCGCTCGGCCGCCAGGAACGGCCGTACCGGGATCGAGCGCGGCGAGGACGGCCATCTCGACGCCTCGCTCGCGGTCGCGCCCAACGATCCGCTCGCGGTCAGTGCCGGCTTCGCGCGCACGCGGCGCGCCTCGCGCGGCGGACCCAATCCGCATTACTGGCTCGATCCGAAAAGCGCCGACGCCATCACCGCCATGATCGCAACGACGCTGGCTCGGATCGATCCGGCCAACGCGACCTATTACGAGGCGAACCGGCGCGATTTCCTCGTGCGTCTGAATTCCAAGATCAACGAGTGGCAGAGCCGCCTGATCGCGCTGCGCGACGAGCCAATGATCGCGTTCCATGACGACTGGCGCTATTTCGCCGGCCGCTTCCGGCTCAACATCGTGGACTACATGGCCACGCGCGACCGCGCACCGCCGCGGCGCGCCAAGATGGCCGAGCTGATCAAGCTCATTCGCGAACGCGGCATCAAGCTGATCCTGGCGGAAGCCAACCAGCCCGAGCGCCACGCCAACCGGCTCGCGCAGCAGACCGGCGCCAGGGTCGTGCTGCTGGCCGGCTCGGTCGGCGAACTGCCGCAGACCGACGATTACATCGCCATGTTCGACGCCAACGTGAACGCGCTCTTGGCCGCCAAAGACGCGCGCTGAAGAGGCGCCGCCGGCGCGTGTCCGCGCGCTATGCGCCCAGCACTTCGCGCACCGCGCGCTCGGCCTGGTCGATGGCGGCATGCGCATAGGCTTCCCACGCCGAATCCGAATTCGCGATCGCGATGCGCCCGACCGGGCGGCGGGCCTGCGCGATGGTCGCTTCATAGCCCGGCTCGTCGAATAGCGGATTGGCCGCATAGGAATAGCCGTGCGACCAGCGGTTGACGGTGATCGCCACGATGTCGCGCGCCGACGAAAACCCGCCCGGCCCGAGCATGCGGTCAAGCTCGCCGCGCACCTGCGTCTCGAAATCGGAGAAGGTCATGTCGAGGAGCTTCATGCGGCCGATGCGGAACTGGCTGCGGGCGTCGAGCTCCGGGTTGGAATCGTGCGGAACATGCACCATGTGCAGGCACATCGGCTCGGCGGGATCACGCGGATGACGATAGCCGCCGAGGCTGACCGGATAATCGAGCTTGATGCGGCAATGGAATGAGCGCGGCGCGGTGATCTCGTGCACGCCGAGCGCCTTGAACGCGCGCCAGTTGCGGATCGCAACCTTGGTATAGACAAGCGGCGCCTTGATGTTTTCCTGCAGGGCGCGCGCCTGCTCGGCCGGCAGATCAGGTGCGATATAGGGGATCAGCATGTTGAAGCAGGCGAGCACGACATGCTTGCCCTGCACGCGATGGGGCTTGCCGCCGCGCAGATAGGTGACGTCGACGGCACCGGCGCCGTTCCTGACCTGGACCGCAGTGGACTCGAGACGGATGCGCACGCGCTGGTCCGGCCGATCGAGGCGGCCGTAATCGAAACGCGCGAGCACGATGTCGTCCATGGTCTCGCCGCGCGCGACGCCCGGAACGAGCGCGCGCACGAGAAGGCGCGCGATCGAGGCGTTGCCGTCCGGGAAATGATAGATGTAGGGCTCCTCGCGCTCCGGATTGTGCTCTTCCGGCAAGCCGAGGCCGGCAAAGCCGGGCAGCCCCATCTCGTGTGCGAACGAGGCCGGCACCTGCTCGGCGGGCAGCCCGGTGAAATCGAGCGTACGCCCATAGAAGCAATGGGCGACCTCGACGCCGCAGCCGCAGATCTTGGTCAGGTAATCGGTGTAGCTCGTCTTTTCGAGGATGGCGGTTTTCTCCTCGGGCGACTTGCCGGCCAGCGGATCGCGCGCCTTGTCATAGAGCGCCAGCATTTGCGCCTCGCCCTCGGCCGAAAGCGGGAAATCGGCGACGAAATCGGCAAGCGGGCGCGCGTTCAGCAGGCCGGGACCGAGATCGTCGGCCACCATCAGCGACGGGTCGCCGGTCACGAGCTTATCCTGCCCGAAGGTCTCGCGCGCGAAGAACACCCCGCGCGACAGGCCGAGCGAGGGATAGAGCTTGCGCTCGAAGGCGGTCTCGAAGCGAGCGATATCGACGCCCAGGTCCTTCAGCAATCCCCTGGCGGTGTCGCTGAACAGCGCCTTGGGCGACTGCAGCGACTCGCTGCCGCCATAGGAGAGCAGCAGGCGGCGGCCGACGGTGAATTCATTGCGCTTGGCATGGCCGCCGAAATCGTCGTGATTGTCGAGGACGAGGATGCGCGCCTGCGGATGGCGCTTGCGGTAGAAATAGGCCGCCGCAAGCCCGCTGATGCCGCCGCCGACCACGACGAGGTCGTAGCGCTCCTGCACCGCAAGCGTATCGAAAGCGGCAAGATTACCGTCGCGCAGCGCATGGGCGGTCTCGAACGAGCCGTCGTGATGGCCGCGCAGGCCAGTCAGCGCGGGCGGATAGCGACCGGCCGCCGCAAGTTGCGCCGCCGGCGTCAGCCCCGCGGCCACCGTCAGCGCCATGCCGTTGAAGAAATCGCGACGGGTGATGTGCGGCATGCGTGTCGACGTGCTCCGTTCCGCTCCGCGCCCGGACGTGGGCTCCGGCGTGAGACCAGAATCCTCCGGACCGGCTTTCGCCGGGGCGAACGGAAGACGTGATCAATCCTAGCCGCGGCGATCTGGTTTGAGCAATGGCGAGATTTGCGTCGCGCGGAGGCGGAGGTCACAGGCGGCGCAAAGAAGACATGCACGGGCGGCGCGCACGCGCAAAAACGTCGCACGGAACGATCGCGGGGAAGAACCCGTTTGCCGCGGTGTATATTGAGTTCGGAGGACGCCCATGGACCAGCGCATCATCGATCTTTACGACGGCTTCACGCACGGGCGCATCACGCGCCGGCACTTCCTAGACCGGCTTACCGACCTTGCCGGCTCCACGGCGGCGGCCGCCGCCCTGCTCCCGCTGCTGCAGAACGACTACGCCAAGGCCGCGATCGTGGCGGCGGACGATACGCGGCTCGCGACCGAGCGTGTGCAGTTCGATTCACCCAAAGGCCGCATCGGCGGCTACCTCGCGCGCGGAAAGGTCAAAGGCAAACGACCGGACGTCCTGGTGATCCACGAGAACCGCGGCCTCAACCCGCATCTGTAAGACGTCGCGCGCCGCTTCGCACTGGAGGGCTTCCTGGCCTATGCCGTCGATCTCCTGTCGCTGGTCGGGGGGATGCCGGCGAGCGAGGACGCCGCGCGCGAGCTGCCCGGCAGACTGAACCAGGACGACGCCGTCACGGCGCTGGTCGCCGCCGTCGACTTCCTCAAAAGCCATCCGGAATCGACCGGCAAGGTCGGCGCGGTCGGCTTCTGCTTCGGCGGCCTGATGGTCAACCGGCTGGCGGCGGCGAGCCCCGCGCTCGACGCGGGCGTTGCCTATTACGGGCGGCAGATCGCGGCCGACGCGGTGCCCGCCAGCAAGGCGCCGCTGTTGCTGCACTATGCGGAAAACGACAGCGGCGTGAATGCCGGCATTGCCGCCTACGAGGCCGCGCTGAAGGCGAACGGCAAGCGCTACACGATCCACATGTACGAGGGCGCGCAGCACGCCTTCAACAACGACACGAGCGCAGCCCGCTACAACGAGGCGGCCGCGGATCTCGCCTGGAGCCGCACGCTCGACTTCTTCCGGCAGAATCTCGGCGCACCGCCGCGGGTGTGACGGCGGGGCGGCAGGCGGGCGTCAGACGCCGCTTTCGCCGGCGCGTACCGTCTGCACGAAATCGTAAACCACCATCGCTCCGGTGATCACGGCGATAATGATCAGCGGCAGTGCCTTGACCCAGATCAGCATGAATCCGACGAAGGCGAACAGCAGCGCAATGCCGATGATGCCGGTGATGATCGTTATGCCCATGATCCCTGTCCTTCCATGTGCGTGCCGTTCGCGAAACGGGCCTGACCGGCCGTTCAGCCCTGTTCTTCGAGATAGTTGACCAGCCAGCGGGCGGTGCGCAAGAGGCGCGCATCGTTTCCCCGCCTGCCGACGAGCTGCACCCCGATCGGCAACCCCCGCTCCGAGGAGAGCAGCGGCAGCGAGACCGCCGGTGTGCCGAGATAGGTCCAGGTGGTGCAGAAGATCGGATTGCCGGTGGTATCGATGGCCGGGGCCTCACCGGGAGCCGACGGTGTCAGGATGGCGTCGTATTCGTCGAACACATAATCGAGCGCGCCGTTGAGCGTCTGGATGCCGGCCAGCGCCGCCATGTAATCGACCGCCCGGTGCGTGCGGCCGCGCTCGATCAGCGCGCGCAGGACCGCGCTCAGCTGATCGCCGCCCTTGTCGTAATCGCGGCGCAGATTGTGCGCCATTTCGGTTTCCATCGCGACGCGGTGCAGATCGACCGCGCCCGCGAAGCTGCCGCCGAGATCGACCGCTGTCGCATGTTCGCCAAGCGCGTCGACCAGCTCGCCGAACGCCTCGCGCGTCACCGGCTCGGCCTGCTCCCAGACCTGCGAGCGCACGAAGGCAAAGCGCGGCGGCAAGGGCGGAGCGCTGCGGGCGGTCGCCGCGTAAGGCGGGCGACCACGCGGACGCGTATCGGGATCTTCCTCGTCGAACCCCACCATCACTTCGGCGAGCAGCGCGGCGTCCTCGACCGTACGCGCAAAGACGCCGATCTGGTCGAGCGCGCGCGACAATTCGAGCGCGCCGGAACGCGGGATGAGGCCGTGCGTCGGCTTGAACCCGACCACGCCGCAAAAGGAAGCCGGCCGGATCACCGAGCCGTTGGTCTGCGAGCCGACGGCGCCGGGCACCATGGCGGCGGCCACCGCCGCAGCCGACCCGCTCGAGGAGCCGCCCGGCGTGCGCGCCGGATCGTGCGGATTCTTCGTCTTGCCGGGCTGGAAATAGGCATACTCGGTCGTAACCGTCTTGCCCATGATCACCGCGCCCGCCGCGCGCAACCTCGCCACGCACGCCGCATCGCGCCGCGGCGTGCGACCGGCCCAGACCGGAGAACCGAACTCGGTCGGCATGTCGGCGGTGTCGAAGATGTCCTTGATCGCGACCGGAACGCCGTGCAGCGGCCCGATCGCGTTGCCTTTCTGGCGATGCAGGTCGGCGCCTTCGGCCTGCATCATCGTCAGTTCAGGATCGAGATACGCCCAGGCCTCGATCGCCTCGTCGGCCTCGGCCACCCGCCGCAGGCAGTCGGTCACGAGCTCGGCGCTTTTGATCCGCCCCTCGCGTATCTCCTCGGCTGCCTGCGTGAGACCCAATGCGCTCAGGCTCATGTCTCGGCACTCCGCCACCGGATGACCGGACCGGTCAGCGCGGCGTGTACAGATAGTCCGGCAGCCACAGAGCGAGGCCGGGGAAAATGTACACCAGTGCCATGGTGATAAAGACCATGAACACGAACGGCAGCGATCCGGAGAAGATGTCGGTCAGCTTCACGTGCGGTGGCGCCACGCCCTTCAGATAGAAGGCCGCCATCGCAACCGGAGGCGTGTTGAAAGCCGTCTGCGTGTTCAGGGCAACCAAGATGCCGAAGAAGATCGGGTTGATGCCGAAATCGTCGAGCAGCGGCAGGAAGATCGGTACGAAAATCACGATGATTTCCGTCCATTCCAGCGGCCAGCCGAGCAGGAAGATGATTGCCTGCGTCAGTAGCAGGAACCCGGTCGGCGACAGGTTCAGGCCGAGGAAGAACTGCTCGACCACCGCCTGTCCGCCGAGCAGCGCGAACACCGAGGAGAAGGTCCACGAGCCGATGAACAGGTAGCAGACCATCGCGGTCGCGCGCGCGGTGAGGAAGACCGATTCCTTGAGCATGCCGAAATTGAGCGCGCCATAAGCGCCCGCCAGCACGATGGAGCCGAGCGCGCCGATGCCGGCGGCCTCCGACGGAGTCGCCAGACCGAACAGGATCGCGCCGAGAACCGACACGATCAGCGCCGCGAGCGGTAGGAACGAGGTCAGCAGCGCCCAGGCCACCTGGCTGAACGGAATGTCCGTTTCCTCCTTGGGCAGCTTCGGGCAGAGCGCGGGATTGAGGACCGCGCGGGTCATGACATAGATGACGTAGAAGCCGGTGAGGATGAAACCCGGGATGAACGCGGCGGCATAGAGCTTCACCGCCGATACGCCGGCGGTCGCCGCATAGACGATCAAGAGGATGCTCGGCGGGATGAGAATGCCGAGGCAGCCGCCGGCACAGACGACGCCGGCTGAGAGCTTCACGTCGTAGCCCGCGCGCAACATTGCCGGAAACGCGAGCAGGCCCATCAAGGTGACCACCGCGCCGACAATGCCGGTCGCCGTCGCGAACATCGCGCAGGTGACGAGCGTCGCCACCGCAAGCGAGCCGGGCACGTTCTTCATCGAGATCTGCAGCGAATGGAACAGCCGGTCGAGAATGTTCGCGCGCTCGACCAGATAGCCCATGAACAGAAATAACGGGACCGCGACCAAAACGTCGTTGGAGGCGACCTCGAACGTCTTCTGTACGAGCAAGGTGAAAATGCGGTTTTCGACGATATCCTGGCCGACCGTGTAATAGGCGTAATAGCCGAACCCGACGCCCATCGCGATCAGCGTAAACGCAATGGGAAATCCGAGCATGATGATGAAGATGAAAAGCCCCAGCATCAGCATGCCAACTTGCGGATCAGTCATACTTGCGTCCCCTCATACCCCGGATGCGCGTTTCGTGTCGCTTCACGACGCGCTTATGCTTTTTTGGATTGTTCGGCGAGATGCTGCTGTTCGCGCAGGATGACCGATTCGGTCTCCTCGACGTCGTGCAGGCGCTGCGGCCAGGCGCCGGTCCTGATGCACAGGATGCAGCGGACGATTTCGGCAACGCCCTGGATGAAGAGCAGCGCGCCGGTGACCGGAATCAGCGTCTTCAGCGGAAAGACCGGCACGCCGGCCGGGCTGAAAATGCTCACCTCGCGGAAACGGACCGACATCTCGGCGAACTTGTAGCCGGAATACATGAAGGCCAGCACCGCCGGCAGGAAGAAGATGATGTAGAGGATCAGGTCCATGATCGCCTGCGTGCGCGGCTGCCAGAACCGGTACAGCACGTCGGCGCGGACATGGCCGTTGCGCGAGAGCGTGTAGGCGCCGGCCATCAGGAACAGTGCGCCGTAATTGATGTAGCTGAAGTCGAAAGCCCAGGTCGTCGGCGCGCGGAACACGTAGCGCACGAGCACCTCGTAGCTGATACCGAGCGTGAGCACGAGGATGAGCCAGGCGAAACACTTGCCGACCCACAGACTGAGCGAATCGATAAAGAAAAGAAATTTTTTCATGGCCCGCAGTTCCCGTTCCCCATGCCGGTTTCTTCTGGTTGCTATAGCAGGTCCGGGCGGCGTGGGATACACGCCGCCCGTTTATTCTGTGTAGCTTTTTGCTGCCGGCTGATCAGATCTTCAGCACGCCCGGGAAGTGATGGTCGAAGGCGCCCCTGTAGTCCGTCGCATTGTACATGTTGTAGTACACGACGCGGCGCACCCAGGCCTTCTGCGACTCCATCACCTTCTTCATGAAGGCATCCTTCTCGAGGTCCTTGATCAGCACGTCCCACGCCTTGATCTGGGCGTCGAACACGTCCTTCGGAGTGCGATGAACGCTGACCTTGTCCTTCGAGATTAGTTCCTGCAGGTCCTTCGAATAATAGTCCATGCCCTTCCATTCATTGGCGGACGAAACGGCTTCGGCGGCATATTGCAGGATCGCCTGATGCTCTTTCGGCAGCGCATTGAACTTGGTGCGGTTGAACATGATTTCGAAATACTCCGTCGCCTGGTGATGGCTGCCCATCATGTAGTTCTTAGCGACGTCCTGCGCACCGAAGCGACGGTCGGAGGTCGGGTTGTTGAACTCGAAACCTTCGATCACGCCGCGTTCCATCGCCGGCACGATTTCGCCGCCCGGCAGCTGCGCGACCGAGGCGCCCATCTGCTGGAACAGGTCGGCGGCGAGACCGACGGTGCGGTACTTCAGGCCCTTGATGTCGTTGGCGCTGGTGATCTGCTTCTTGAACCAGCCGAGCGGCTGGGTCGGCATCGGCATCGCAAAGAAGCTCTTGACGTTGATCTTCATGATCTGCGTCTGCAGCTCTTCGAAAAGCTCCTTGCCGCCGCCATTGTGAATCCAGCCGAGGCCTTCGTTGGCGTTGAAGCCGAACACCGGGCCGGTGCCGAACAGCGAGGCAGCCTTGTGCTTGCCGTACCAGTACACGGTCACGGTGTGCGCGCCGTCGATCTGGCCGCCATGCACGCCGTCGAGCACCTGGAACGGGTGCACGACCGCGCCGCCGACCAGATAGTCGATCTTCATACGGCCGCCGGCCATCGTGTTGACGCGATCGACATAGTCCTGCGCCATTTCGTTGAAGACGTCCTTGGCGCCCCACGAACCCTGCATCTTCAGGGTCACGGTCTGCGCGCGGGAAATCTGCGGCATGGCAACGGTCGCGGCGCCCGCGGCGCCGGCAGTCATCAGGAATTTACGGCGTGAGGTCTTTGTGTTTTCGGATTTTACGGTCATGAGAATCCTCCCTAGCGACCCTTGAGGCCCGGCGTTCTTGTTGCGCCGGTTCTGTCAATAACCCCTGGACGTATACCGTATTCCAGTGGTTCTGCCATAGTTTGGACGGGTTGGCGACATTCCACAAGTCTCGGAACGTCGCAACCGCAGTGCAGCATTTTTGTCAGGTCGATACGATCCGCCAGCGCTTCCCACCGGTCATTCAAACAATCCGGCGCGGATGTCGCCCACTCTTGCAGCGATTTCGCATACGGCTGCCCACCCAACGACCGGAGCCGAGACAGGAGAACGTCCCTTGAATGGTTCAAAACCCTCGCTTGCGGCGGTCTGGCAGCTTGCACTGCCCTATTTCCGCTCGGAAGACCGGCTGGCCGGCGGCGTGCTGCTCGTCACCATCGTGGCGATCGAACTCAGCGTGGTCGGCATCGCCGTCCTCATCAACCGCTGGAACAACGTTTTCTACAACGCGCTGCAGGAGCGCGACTGGAACGCCTTCGTCTATCAGCTCGGCTATTTCTGCGTGCTGGCGACGGCCTTCATCGTGCTCAAGGTCTATCAACTCTACCTGAACCAGTGGCTGCAGATGCGCTGGCGCCGCTGGATGACGCGCGACTATCTGCAGCACTGGCTCGCGGGCTCGACCCATTACCGCATGCAGCTCCTCGGCGAGGCCGCCGACAATCCGGACCAGCGCATCGCCGAAGACATCCAGCTCTTCGTCATGCGCACGCTGCGGCTCGGGCTCGGCCTGCTCAATTCCGTGGTCACGATCCTGTCGTTCGTTGTCATTCTGTGGGGCCTGTCGCAGGACGCCCCGCTCACGCTGTTCGGCGTCGCGCTCGACATTCCGGGCTATCTGGTGTGGGCGGCGCTCATCTATTCGGTGCTCGGCACGCTGTTCACGCATCTGATCGGGCGCCCGCTGATCCGGCTGATCTTCACGCAGCAGCGTTACGAAGCGGACTTCCGCTTCAATCTGGTGCGCGCGCGGGAGAATTCCGAGCAGATCGCGTTGCTCGGCGGCGAACAGGCGGAATCCGGGCGCCTGCTGCAACGCTTCCAGAACGTGGTGATGAACTGGTTCGACATCATGTCGCGGCAGAAGCGCCTGACCTTTTTCACCGCGGGCTTCGAACAGGTCTCTGTCGTGTTTCCCTTCATCGTGGTCAGCCCGGCCTATTTCGCCGGCACCGTCCAGCTCGGCGCGCTGATGCAGACGGCCTCGGCCTTCGGAAGCGTGCAGGGCGCGATGTCCTTCTTCGTCACCGCTTACGGCGAGCTTGCCGAATGGGGGGCGGTGATCCAGCGCCTGACCGGATTCAATGCCGCGATCGCGCAGGCGCGCGCGGCAGCACAGGCCGGCCCGACGATCTCCGCCACAAGCGCCGACCAAGGCATCGCCGTGCACGGCCTGTCGGTGCGCCTGCCCGACCGGACCGCGCTCCTGAGCGCGGCCGACGCGCAATTCCCCCGCGGCGAGTCGACGCTTCTGACCGGACCTTCGGGCGCGGGAAAATCGACCCTGCTGCGCGCCATCGCCGGCATCTGGCCGTTCGCCGACGGCGACATCGCCGTCCCGCGGCAGGCGCGCGTACTGATGCTGCCGCAGCGGCCCTATTTCCCGATCGGATCGCTTGCGGCCGCGATCAGCTATCCGGCGGAGCCGGGCGCCTTTTCCGACACCGCGCTGGCCGAGGTGCTCGACTGCGTCGGACTGCCGGCGCTCAAGGTTCGCCTGCACGAGGAAGCACATTGGAACGCAACGCTCTCGCTCGGCGAACAACAGCGCCTTGCCGTCGCGCGCGCGATCCTGCAGCGGCCGGATTTCCTGTTCCTCGACGAGGCGACGGCCTCGCTCGACGAAGCGGCGGAGGAGGCGCTCTATCGCGCACTGAACGCGCGGCTGCCGGGCACCGCGATCATCTCGATCGGCCATCGCAGCACGCTCGCGGCTTTCCATCGCCGCCATCTCGCGTTGCAACCCGAGGGCGACGGCCATCGTCTGGCCGGCCGAACGGCGCCAGCGATCTGAGGCGGAACGCCCTGCCGCCGCAAGGCGCTCGCGCGCCGGCGCGGGCGTTCACCACCAGCTTTCGGGCCAAGATTTTTCAGCCCCGATATTGTGCCAGACGAAAGCGAAGGCCGCCAACAACAGCGCGCCGACGGCGACCGGGACGACGAGGAATATCGCGGGCATGTTGCCGGTCACGATCAGGAGCGGATTGATGCCAGCGGGCGGATGAAACGTGCCGGTCGCATGCATGGCGACGATGGCGACGCCGACGGCGAGCGCGGCCGCCCAGGATTCCGGGCCGGTCAGTTGCAGCACCGCGAACCCGGCCAGCGCCGAGATCAGATGTCCGCCGACGAGCGCGCGCGGTTGCGCGGGAACGGCCTGCGGCGAGCCCATGACGAGGACGATCGAGGTGGCGAACGGAATGGAGGCGAGCGGAAATTCGGAAAAGGCGGAGAACCATTCCATGATCCCGATCGCGACCGCTCCACCGAGCGCACCGGTCACAAGGCGCGCCCACAGCCGCAATGTCCGGTTCTCGCGTTCGTCACGCTCCCGTCCGGCCGCAGACTGCCGCATCGCCGATCCCCTCAATTCCTTCCCGCGTCCCGCCATCCCGTGCCCGATTTGAAGGGCTGCGGCAACGGGCGCCGGGGCATCCCGAAACGATGGCGAAGATTGCAGACCCCGGAAACAGAACGGGCGACGCTTGTGGCGCCGCCCGTCCGCTACGATCTCACCGGAACCCTGATTACTTCAGAGCGTTAATCGAGGTGTCGGCCTTGAGCGAGACGATGAACGTATCGTTGCACCAGTTGTTCGTCGCATGCGGGGTGCCGACAAGCAGGTAAGCGCCGCAATCCGTCTGATTCATATTCGTGCCGTGATAACGCAGGTCGAGCGTCAGCGCCTTATAGGTAAAGCCAATACCCGCATTGTAGTAAGTATAGCTCGGATCACTGAAGCTCATATTGATGAAGCCACCATCCTCGATCCACCAATGCCCGAGTTCACCGGAGAGGAACGCGCCGACGCCGTTCGCTGCAGACGACAGGGTCCACTTCGCGGTCGCCGAAGCGTAGATCGCTTCGGCCTTGTCCGTGAACCCGGCGTTCGCGAACACGGCACCGTAGTTCAGCATGTCCGGCGTATAGAAGATGTTGGCGCCGATCGTGAAATCCGGCGTAACGGCATAGGCGACCTTGGCGTAAATTTCCCAGAAGTCGCTATCGATGTTGAACTGCTCTTTCGGATAGTAATAGTACCAGTAGCCGAGATCGAGCGAGAGCGCGCCCCAGGTGTTGCGCCATCCACCGTAGAAGTCGATTTCGGCGGACGGGCTGCTCAATCCGACCGACCCATCCGAAAAGGCAGACGGCCAATTGATCCCGACGCCCGCCACCCCGACGTAAAAGGTGCCGGCTGCCGTGGTGAATTGCGGCTCGAAGTAGGCGCCGCCGGACGGCCCCTTATTCGACTGCGAGACGCCGCGGAAATTGTAGTCGCTCATGACCACGCCGCCGAATGCGACGTCCCAGGCGGGCGTGACAGCCGGAGCAGGCGCGGCCTTGTAAACCGGCTTGGAAAGATCGGCGGCGAGCGCCGGAGCGGCAGTAACGGCGAGCGCCAGTGCCGCCGGAATGATGGACTTCTTCATTGATTGCCCCTGTTTCTTGACGCCTGTGGCGGCCCCAGTTTTCAGCAGCGGTGTTCCGCCGGTCCCCGAATGCCAATTTCGATCGGTCTTAACTTGCTGAAAACGTAGCGAAACACCCCATGCCAGCAAGACGAAAGCAAAGGCACTTGCTGCCTTTTTGAGCGAATCCAGTTTTCTCGCGGCCCGATCAGACCGCGCAAACGACATTCCTTTATTCTGTTGCGGCAATGTCACATGGAGGAGTGCGCAGCTTGCAAACGGCGCATCGGCAACGTCGCCGCTTTGCTCTCAAACGTTTTCTGCAAAGAAAGGACGGCGAATTGCAGCGCCCCGCGCGCCGGCGACGGGCCGCTGATAACGGTCGTGTCGGGCTGTCAGCGGATGAGCTTGTAGGCGGGCAGCGTCAGGAATTCCGCGAAATTCTTCGACAGCGACAGGCTGCTGAACAACTTGATCGCCTCGGGAAAACGCGCGCGGCCATAGGCGCGCGCGCCGAGTTCCTGCTTCACGCGCTGCATCTCTTCCTTCAGCGCCTTGCGGAAAAAGGCCGGCGTGACCTTGCGGCCGTTGCTGAGCGTCGCACCGTATTTCAGCCATTGCCAGATCTGCGCGCGCGAGATTTCGGCCGTGGCGGCATCTTCCATGAGATTGTAGATCGGCACCGCGCCGCGGCCGTCGAGCCAGGCCGCGATGTATTGCACGCCGACGCGGATATTGAGACGGAATCCCTCTTCGGTCTTCTGCCCCTCGTGCAATTGCAGCAGCATGTCGCGCGTGACCTTCACGGCGGGGATTTTGTCGAGCTGGTTGGGCTGCGGCATCAGGCGGTCGAACACCTCCCTGGCCACCGGCACGAGCGCGGGATGGGCGACCCAGGTGCCGTCATGACCCTCGCGCACCTCGCGCTCCTTGTCGGAGCGGACCTTGGCGAAGGCTTCCCGGTTGGCCTTCTCGTCGTTCTTCACCGGTATCTGCGCTGCCATGCCGCCCATCGCGAACGCGCCGCGACGGTGGCATGTCTTCACCAGGAGCGCCGCGTAATTGCCGAGAAAGGCCTTGCCCATCACCACCTGGCTGCGGTCGGGCAGGATGAAATTCTTGTTCTTCGCGAACTTCTTGACGAACGAGAAAATATAGTCCCAGCGGCCGGCATTGAGGCCGGTGATGTGGTCGCGCAGCTCCCACAGAATCTCGTCCATCTCGAAGGCGGCCGGCAGCGTCTCGATCAGCACGGTGGACTTGATCGTGCCCTTGGGGATGCCGAGCTTGTCCTGCGCGAAGATGAAGACGTCGTTCCACAGGCGCGCTTCCTCGTGCGTCTCGAGCTTGGGCAGATAGAAATAGGGCCCTGTGCCCTGGGCGAGCGTCGCTTTGGCGTTATGGAAGAAATACAGGCCGAAATCGAACAGCGCGCCCGAGATCGGCTTGCCGCCGACCGTCAGGTGCTCTTCCAGGAGGTGCCAGCCGCGCGGACGCACGATGAGGACGGCCGGCTTCCTGCCGAGCACGTAGCGCTTTCCGCTTTCCTTGTCGGTGAAATCGAGCGTTCCCGCCCAGCGGTCCTTCAGGTTGATCTGGCCTTCGATATTGTTGGCCCAGGTCGGCGCGTTGGCGTCCTCGAAGTCGGCCATGTAGACGTTGGCGCCGGAATTGAGCGCGTTGACCACCATCTTGCGGTCGACTGGCCCGGTGATTTCCACGCGCCGGTCCTGCAGATCGGCGGGAATCGGCGCGATCTGCCATTCGTGATCGCGCACGGCTCGTGTCTCGGACAGGAAATCGGGCAGTTCGCCGACATCGAAACGCTTCTGGCGCACGGCGCGCGCGGCGATCAGGCGCCTGCGGCGGCCCTCAAAGGCGCGATGCAGGGCGGCGAGAAAATCCAGCGCCTCGGGAGTCAGGATTTCGCGGTAGCGCGGGCCGATCCGGCCCTTGAGGGCGACCGCAGACGTAACCCGCCGTCGCGCCGGCCGCGACACCTTTGCACGAGCGGAAACGGAACGCGCGGCCTTGCCCTTGCGGCGAGAGGCAAGGCGCGTGACGGACGTCTTTTTCGAACGTGCCGTCCCGCGCCGCCCCCGACCCTTCCGTGTCGCCCCCGACTTCGATCGCTTCATGCGCGTCCTTTGGAGGACGCGGACTTGCCGCCCGCACGGCCGCCTGCGCCGCGTTCGGTTCCACCCGATTGGGGGCCGGATCCGAAAACGGACGCAAAGGCCGCGCTCAGGCGCGAGAAAACGCTACCCTCGGACGCCGGGGGCGTTGCGCGGGCCGCGCGCGAACTTTGCGCGGCCCGGCTGGATGAGGATTTTGACCTGGCTTGCTTGGACGGCTTGGCTTTCGATTTGGCTTTCGAGCCCCGTCCTCCGCCCTTTCCGGACTTTGCCACGTTATCCCTTGTTGCCGTTGTCGCTGCCGAACGGTCTGTAGCCGCCGGAGCCCATGCCCGATCCCGAGCTGCCCATGGATGAACCACCCGACGGCATCGCCGGACGCGGCGCCATGGGAGTGGGTGCGGCCGGCTTTGGCGCCATCATTGGAGCCGCCTTCGGGGCTGCCGCTTTCGCCTTCGCCTTTTTCTTCGAAGCCTTCCTGGTCTTCTTGGCTTTCTTGGTCTTGGCTTTCTTGGCCGTCTTCCTGGCTGCGCCCTTGCGGGCCGACGCCTTGCGCGCGGACTTCTTCTTACGCTTCAGGAGCGATTTCTTTTTGCTCTTCTTTACTTTTTTCGTCTTCGACTTCCTCGACTTCTTCGCCATGACCTTCCTCCGGATTCATCGGCTAAGATCTCGCACCCATAGCGACCGTCTCCGATGCCGACTGCCCCTCTCGGACGGACGCCCCTCGACCGCGCTCTACAACCCCTTCCGGGGCCGGCCCTCCGGTCGCCCAGTCGATCAGTTCGACCGGATGGATGACCGGGACTGCCGTTCCCGTCGCGAGCTGCGTGATGCAACCAATGTTGCCGGCAGCGATCACGTCGGGTGCAAGCTGTTCGATACGTGTGATCTTACGATCCCGCAAGCGCCGCGCAATGTCGGCATGCACGATATTATAGGTGCCGGCGGACCCGCAGCACAGATGACCCTCGGGCACGTCCCGCACGGCGAACCCCAGTTTCGTCAGCAATTCCTTGGGCTGCCGTACGATTTTCTGTCCGTGCTGAAGCGAGCAGGCGGCGTGATAGGCGACCGAGAGGCCCGTCGCGCGGATCGCCGCGGGCAGCGTCAATGTGGAGAGAAACTCGCAAATATCCTTGGCGAGCGACGCGACCCGGGCCGCTTTGGCCGCGTAGGCCGAATCAGTGCGCAGCATGAAGCCATAGTCCTTGACCGTCGTGCCGCAGCCGGAGGCGTTGATGATGACCGCGTCGAGGCCCTCGCCGAGCTCGGCGGTCCAGGCATCGATATTGGCCCTGACCTGCGCGTGCGCCTGGTCCTCCCAGCCCATGTGATGGACAAGCGAGCCGCAGCAGCCCTGGTTCGGCGGCACCACGACCTCGATGCCGAGCCGGTTGAGGACGCGGATCGTGGCATCGTTGATGGAAGGCTTGAGCACCTGGTTGGCACAGCCGGTCAGGAGCGCGACGCGGCCCCGCCGCTCGCCGGCGGCCGGATAGACCTGCTGCGCCGGCAGCGCCGGGCGGCGGGGCCATGACGACAGGCGCAGCATCGCCGCGAGTGGCCTGAGCCGCAGCGCCGCGAGGACCGGCGCGAACGGCCTGGCCAGAGCGCCGGCATAGAGCGCGAGCCGGAAACGCTCCGGATAGGGCAGGATCGCAGCCAGCACCGCGCGCAGCAGGCGCTCGAACACCGGCCGCCGGTAGGTGCGCTCGATATAGGCGCGGGCGTGATCGACGAGATGCATGTAATGCACGCCCGAGGGGCAGGTGGTCATGCAGGACAGGCAGGACAGACAGCGGTCGACATGGCGCACCACCCCGGCGTCCGCCGCAGCGCCGCTCTCAAGCATCGACTTGATCAGGTAGATGCGCCCGCGCGGCGAATCGAGCTCGTCGCCGAGCAGCACATAGGTCGGACAGGTCGCGGTGCAGAATCCGCAATGCACGCAGGCGCGCAGAATCCTGTCGGCTTCCGCGATGTCGGGATCGGCCAGCTGGGCGAGCGTGAAATTGGTCTGCATCGGCTCACTTGCGAGTAGAACGATAAACACCGAGCGTCTCACCGTTCTTACGGCGCCTCTTTCGCTCCTGCTTCCACCGATCTGCTATCTCTGCCCCACGATCACAGGCTTGCTCGAAGCTTTCAAATGCTTCCCCTGTTTCCGGATCAAAAAATTCAATTACTCTGTCGCTACGAAAGTGCCTTAGATCATCTCTTAAGTAACAATAAGCTTGGAAAAGCGATTCCGATTCAATCACAACCGGCATCACTACGCGTTCACTAATGTCCCCATCTCGCGATTGATATCTTATAGCGAATATCGGGCCATCGGGATTCCGTCGCGCCACATAGCTCCGTATTGGCTGTTCAGAGATTGGCGGACCGAGCTTCCTTCCAGGCCAAAAAGTACTTGTGGTATCAATAAGTTCTAGCGCTAGGCTTTCAGTAGCCTTTTCGGCGATATGTCGAAGCATACGCTCCCGAGCGAGCACAATTAGCGCGACGACTAAAGCGAAAGTCAAAATTATTTCCACGATCAACTAGACCCCCGCCCACATCCGGCCGGGATTGAGAATTCCTTTCGGATCGAAGCTGTCCTTGACCCGCCTGGTCAATGCCGCGGCGCCGGGCGGCTGCGGGTGAAACACATCGACCGCCGCGCGCACCGCCGACGGCGCGCGGATCAGCGTGGCATGACCGCCGAGCGGCGCCAGCGCCTCACGGATCGCGCGCGCGCCGGCATCGTCGGACGGCGGCATCAGCACCCAGATGAGCCCGCCCGCCCAGTCGTAGAACATCTGCGCGCCGGACGAGAGCCGGGAGGCGAGCTTCAGTCCTTCCCGCGGGGCCGTCGAAACGCGCCAGAGCGACCGCTCATGCCCTTCCGCCGCGGCAGCAAAAGGCCGGACGTCGCGGATGGCGCGCCAGAGCGCGCGCGAGGCCGTTTCGTCCAGAACGGCTGCATCGGCAACACCCGCCAGGAGCTTCCGCAGCGTCTCGCGCCGGTGCATCACGGATGGCTTGACGCCTTCGATGCGCAGGACGGTGGCCGCGCGCGCCGCTCCGAGCGCCTCGAACCGGCTGGCGACGTGCGCCGGCAGATGCGCCGCGCCCGACACCTCGCAGGAGGAGCCCATTGCGAGCGCCAGCGGCTTCGCCGCCGCCTCGTCGTCGAGACCGGCGAGCACGAGCGTCTCCTCGGTCTCCGCGCGCGGCAGCGTCTTGATGGTGACGTCGGTCATCGCCGCGAGCGTGCCGTAGGAGCCGGCGAGCAGCTTGCACAGGTCGTAGCCGGTGACGTTCTTCATCACGCGGCCACCGGTCTTGAAGGTCTCCCCGCGGCCCGACACCGCCGTGGCGCCGAGGAAAAAGTCGCGCGCGGCGCCGGCCTTGACCCGCCGCGGGCCCGACAGGTTGGTGGCGAGCACGCCGCCGATCGTGGCGCGGCCGGCCGGCGTGCCGAGAACGACCGAATAATCCGGCGGCTCGAAGGCGAGCTCCTGGCCGCTCGCGGCGACCGCCGCCTCGATCTCCGACAGCGGCGTGCCGGCGCGCGCGGACAGGACGAGTTCTTCCGGCTCGTAGAGCGTGATGCCGGACAGACCGGACAGGTCGAGCGTCATGTCCGACTGGTTGGGCCGCCCGAGCGCGCGCTTGGAGCCGCCGCCGACCACGTCGAGAGTCTTGCTCTCGGCCAGCGCCCAGGCGATCGCGTCCTCGACGTCCTTGCTGTCGCGGGCCTTCAGGGCGTCAGTCATGGCATCCGGCACAATGCAGACGGGAACACGCGCTGTTCGCTTCGAACCCCGAGACCCATGCTAGGGTATCAGACCTCACCGTCAGGATCGATGCGGACACTGAAGGTATGGACGAACACGCACGCCTTGCGCAAGAGAAGCCCGGTCTGTTTCGCTTTGAAACGCCGGAAATCAATGTCGAGACGCCGGCCCATCTGCTCGACGACGAGATCACGCCGGTCGAGCGGCTGTTCGTCCGCAATACCGGACGGCTGCCGGACATCGACGCCGACGCGCTCGCCCGCTGGACGCTGCGCATCGACGGCGCGGTGCGCCGCCCGCAGACCTGGACGGTCGCCTCGTTGCAGCGCGATTTCGAGACGGTGACGCAGGCCGCAACGATCGAATGCGCCGGCAACGGGCGCGCCTTCTTTCAAGAAGACACCGGCGTGCCGCGCTGGACGCATGGCGCGGCCGGCTGCGCGGAATGGACCGGGGTGCGCCTGCGCGATCTCCTCGATCAGTGCGCCCTGCAGGCGAGCGCGGTCTATACCGGGCATCACGCCCCCGATCTGGCGATCGATGGCGCGGGGCCGGCGCTGTCGCGCGGGCTGCCGATCGACAAGGCGCTCGCACCGGAGACCATGGTCGCTTGGGCGATCAACGGCCGGCCGCTTCCGCTGCTGCACGGCAGTCCGCTGCGAATCGTCGCACCGGGCTATCCCGGCTCCGCTTGGCAGAAATGGCTGAGCCGGATCGAGATCCGCGACCGCGAACATGATGGCGAGCGGATGGGCGACATGCACTATCGCCTGCCGCGCACGCCGCTCCGGCCCGGCGAGCCGATCAATCCCGAGACGTTCGAGGTCATCACCGACATGCCGGTGCGCTCCATCATCACCTATCCCGCCGACGGATTTGCGGCGCATGCGGACGCGCCGGTCGAGGTGCGCGGCTTCGCTTGGAGCGGGCATTGTCCGGTGCGCGATGTCGCGCTCTCGGCCGATGGCGGCGCAACCTGGCAGGAGGCTGCGCTGGCGCCAACGCGGGATCGCTTCGCCTGGCGGCGTTTCCGCGCAAGGATCACGCCGCAGGTGTCCGGCCGCATCGAGATCCTCGCACGCGCGCGCGACGAACGCGGCCGCACGCAGCCGCTCGGCAGCGCGCCCTGGAATCCGCGCGGTTATTGCAACAATACGGCCCACAGGATCACCGGAACGGCGACCTGAACCGGCCGATGCGGTTCAGCCGACCGGCCGCTCGTCGGTGATAACCTTGCCGTCATTGGGCAGCGAGCCGGGCGGGACGATCCGCACGCCGCCCTTGAGCTTGGTGACGGCCTGCAGCGTCAGCGCGATCGCGTCCGACAAAGCGGCATCGCCCTGCGCGCATTCGGCATGCAGCACCATGACGTCCTGCTCACCGTCGCGCCCGACCGCGAGCCGGACGCGGCCAAGCTCGGGATGACGGCGCGCGATTTCTGCAATCTGCTCGGGCCGCACGAACATGCCCTTGACCTTGGCGGTCTGGTCGGCGCGGCCCATCCAGCCCCTGATGCGCATGTTGGTGCGGCCGCAGGGCGAGACGCCGGGCATGACTGCCGACAGGTCGCCGGTCGCCAGCCGGATCATCGGATAATCCGGGTTGAACGTGGTAACCACGACCTCGCCCACGTCGCCTTCGGGAACCGGATCGCCGGTGCCCGGGCGCACGATCTCGACGATCATGTTCTCGTTGACGACAAGACCTTCGCGCGCCGGCGTTTCGTAGGCGATCACGCCGGTCTCGGCGACCGCATAGCATTGCAGCACGTCGACGCCGCGCGCCGACAATTCCTGCCGCAGCGAGGGCGGCAGCGCCGCGCCCGACACCAGCCCGCGCTTGAAGGAGGAAACGTCCCTGCCCGCCTTCTGCGCGGCATCGAGCAGGATTTTCAGGAAGTCCGGCGTGCCGGTATAGGCGGTCGGCTTGAGGTGGGCGATGGCATCGACCTGCGCCTCGGTATTGCCGACGCCGCCGGGAATGACGGCGCAGCCGAGCTTTTCGGCACCGGCCTCGAACATCCAGGCGCCCGGCGTCAGATGATAGGAGAAGCAATTGTGAATGATGTCGCCGGGGCGCATGCCGGCGGCGAACATCGCGCGCGCGACGCCCGCGAAATCCTCGCCGTGCCCCTCGGGCTCGAAGATCGGGCCCGGCGACATGAACAGCCGCCGCGCCTTGCCGGGCGCAACGACATTGAAGCCACCGAACGGCGGGGTCTCTTTTTGCAGCGCGATGAAACCGGACTTGCGCAGCACCGGCAGCTTGGCGAGCACCGCGCGCGAGGTGACGGCTTTCGGATCGATGCCGGCCAGATGCTTCGCCCAGCCCGGCGCGGCCATCGCGCGCGCGACCTGCTCGGCGAGCCGGCCGAACAGGTCGGCCTCGCGTTGCGCATCAGCGCGGGTCTCAAGGGTATCGAAATGCTCGGACATGACGGAAAACGCGCGGACGCCGCTCAAGCCAGCCAGCGCTTGCGCCGCTTGTAATGCTTGCCCTCGCGGAAGGATTTGCGCTTGCCCTCCGCGATGCCGAGATAGAATTCCTTCACGTCCTCGTTCTCGGTCAGCGATTTGGCGTCGCCGTCCATCACCACGCGGCCGTTCTCCAGGATGTAGCCGTAGCGCGCGTATTTGAGCGCCATGAAGGTGTTCTGCTCGGCGAGCAGGATCGACACGCCTTCCTTCTGGTTCAGGGTGCGCACGATCTCGAAGATTTCCTCGACGATCTGCGGGGCGAGGCCCATCGACGGCTCGTCGAGCAGGATCATTTTCGGGCGCGACATCAGCGCCCGGCCGATCGCGCACATCTGCTGCTCGCCGCCCGACGTGTAGCCGGCCATGGCGTCGCGCCGCTCGCGCAGGCGCGGGAAATAGGTATAGACCGCCTCGAGATCGGCGGCGATCGCGCCCTTGCCGTCGCGGCGGGTGAAAGCGCCGGTCAGGAGATTCTCCTCGATCGTGAGATGGCCGAAGCAGTGGCGGCCTTCCATGACCTGGATGCAGCCACGCCGCACGAGGTGGTTGGGCGAGAGCGACTGGACCTGCTGGCCGTCGAACTCGATCGAGCCCTTGGTCACCTCGCCGCGCTCCGAATGCAGCAGGTTGGAAATCGCCTTCAGCGTCGTCGTCTTGCCCGCGCCGTTGGCGCCGAGCAGCGCGACGATGCCGCCGGCCGGCACTTCCAGCGACACGCCCTTGAGCACGAGGATGACGTGGTCGTAGACGACTTCGATATTGTTGACCGACAGCATATTGCCGGCAGCCGGCGCCGCCTGCGAGCCGTCGCGTTCCACAACCGACATCGCGGTCTCCTCCAACGCAAATCTTGCAACGCAGTTCTTATGCCCGCCGAACCGTCACGCGGCGGCCGCGCGGGACTTTCACAGAAGGCCCTCTCCCCCGCAGGGGAGAGGGTATTCGCCAGCTTTCTTGCGAAGACGGACCGGGACGGCCTGTCTTACGAGGCCTTGTCGCAGGCTTCGGTCCGCTTGGGCCAGCCGGCGTTCTTGGTCACATAGTCGTCGGCATCCTTCTCGAGCAGCGGACGCACCTTGTCCTTCATGGGCGCGATCCAGTCGGAGATCTTCACCCACTTGGCGCCGTCCCATTGCTGCATGTAGGCCGGCGCATGACCGTTATGGTCATTGCAGTTCACGCCGGTGATCGGCGCACCGAAGCCCGGCAGGCCGAGCTCCTTCCAGCGCGCTTCGGTGATCGCGAGCGTCTCGAGGCCGCGACGCACGTCCTCGCCGCTCACAACCTTCTTGCCGGACAGCTTCTGGGCATTACGGATCGCCTCGGCGACCAGCACCGAGTTGTAGACGCCGCGGTTATAGAGATTCTCCGCGAACTTCTCTGCCGCGACCTGGCTCTTGCCCTTGTCGACGACGTGCTTCTTGATGTCCTGGATCGCCGGATAGTTGGCGCCGAGACCATTAAAGTTGAGAGTCAGATAACCCTTGGCGGCCTGACCGCCGGCGCGTGCATCGTCGTCGCCGCCGGACCACCACACGCCGATGAAGCGATCCATCGGATAGCCGTTCTCCGAAGCGCGCTTCACCGCGGTCGGGTTCATCGCGCCCCAGCCCCACATGATCATCCAGTCCGGACGGTCACGCCGCACGGCGAGCCATTGGGCCGACTGATCCTGCATCTCCTTGCCGGCTACGGAATATTCCTTCACGTTGAAGCCGTAATCCTTGGCAAGCTGGTTGAGCAGCGGCAGCGGCTCGCGGCCGTAGCCGCTTTCCAGGAAGATGAAGCCGATGGTCTTGCCCTTGAGCTTGTCGAGGCCGCCTTCCTTGCCGCCGATGTAGCGGAAGATGATGGAAAGGCCGTCCCAGTAGGTCGCCGGTGGGTTGAACACCCAGGGGAATTTCTCGCCGATCGCCGACGCCGACAGGCCATAGGCCATCGACAGGATCGGAATCTTGTCGACCGCGGCCTTCGGGATCACCTGCAGGGTCGTACCGGTCGACCACGGACCGACCACCGTCGGGTTCTTGCCCTTCACGGTTTCCCAGCACTCGACGCCTTTTTTGGTATCGTAGCCGGTCTCGCATTCCTCGACATTGACCTTCACGCCACCGATGCCGCCGTCGCGTTCATTCAGCATCGTGAAATAGTCATGCATTCCGTTGGCGATCGGAATGCCGGAACTGGCGAACGGTCCTGTCCGGTAGGTAAACAGCGGAACGTAATTCGCATCTTGGGCGGCAGCCATCGAGACAAGCGCGGACGAACCCACGAGACTCGCCATAGCCGCGCCGACGATCAAAGTTTTCAGGCGCATCGTTTCACTCCTTTATACGACCGACTTTCGAGAGCCGGGCTTCATTCGCCCCCGCGGGGGCCGGCCGTGTGCGCGGACATTCGCATCTTCGCACGCGGAATTGGATCGAGTGTGCGCTCCTAATACGGAAATGGCCACACCCTCAATTTCTGTTTCGCGACCTGCCAGAGCCGGGCGAGCCCGTGCGGCTCGACGATCAGGAAAAAGACGATCAGGCCGCCGACCAGCATGAACGTGACGTGCTCGACGGTCGCGGCATGGACCGGAATGCCGAAATAAGGCGGAGCCAGCCGCAGGATAATCGGCAGCATGAAGATCAGCGCCGCGCCCAGATAGGAACCGAGCAGGCTGCCGAGGCCGCCGATGATGACCATGAACAGAACGAAGAAACTCTGGTTGATGGAGAAAACGGTCGATTCCGCGCCGCCGTACCATAGGAAGACCAGCATCGCGCCGGCCACCCCGCAATAGAAGGAGGAGACCGCGAAGGCCAGGAGCTTGGTCGGCAACAGGCGGATGCCGATCAGTTCGGCGGCGATGTCCATGTCGCGCACCGCCATCCACATGCGTCCGATGCGCCCGTGAACGATGTTGGAGGCGATGACCGTCATGACGATCACGATCGTCAGCACGATCAGATAGCGCGTCTCGGCGGTCGCGGTCGCGCCGGTCACCGGAATGCCGAACATGGTGCGCGTGGGCACCTCGATCGCCGCCGAGGTGTTGTAGTTGTAGAGCCACGGGATGCGGATGAAGCACCATTCGAGGAAAAACTGCGCCGCGAGCGTCGCGATGGCGAGATAGAAGCCTTTGATGCGCAGCGACGGCAACCCGAACACCACGCCGATCAAGGCGGCGAAGAAGCCCGAGCACAGGATCCAGATGATGATGTTCACGCCGGGGAACAGCGTGGTCAGCTTGTAGCAGGCATAGGCGCCGACCCCCATGAAGGCGCCGGTGCCGAGCGACAGAAGGCCGGTATAGCCGGTGAGGATGTTGAGCCCGATCGCCGCCAGCGTGAAGATCAGGAACGGCGTCATCATCGCGTTGAGCAGGAAGTCGTTGTTGCTGAACACCAGCGCATAGGCGCAAAGGATGATCACGACGATCCCGAAGCGATCCTGCACGATCGGGAAGATCGCCTGATCGGCCGAATAGCTCGTCTTGTATTGACCGACTTCGCGATAAAACATCCTTGGCCGTCCTAGATACGCTCGATGATTTTTTCGCCGAACAGCCCGTGCGGCCAGAACAGCAGGAAGATCAGCGCGATCACGAAAGCAAACCAGCTGTCGGTGCCGCCGCCGATCAGCGGCCCCCAGTAGAATTCGGCGATCTTCTCGCCGACCCCGATGATCAGTCCACCGACGATCGCGCCGGGGATCGAGGTGAAGCCGCCCAGGATCAGCACCGGCAGTGCTTTCAGCGCGATGATTTCGAGTGCGAACGACACGTCGGAGCGCGCGCCCCACATGATGCCGGTGACCAGCGCCACGAGGCCAGCGGCGAACCAGACGATGACCCAGATCTGCTCGAGCGAGATGCCGACCGAGAGCGCGGCCTTGTGGCTGTCGGCGACCGCGCGCAGCGCACGCCCGATGCGGGTCTTGGAGAAGAAGACCGACAGCACCGCGACCATCGTGGTCGCGATGATCGCGGCCGCGATATCAAGTTTCTGCAGGCTGACCACGCCGCCGAAAGCGGGGATGTTGATGCGGCCCTTGGGCAGGAACAGTTCGTCGGTGATCATGACCTTCGGATCGCCGCCGAAGATCAGCTCGCCGAAGCCGATCAGGAAATAGGTCAGGCCGAAAGTGGCCATGAACAGGATGATGTCGGGCTGGTTGACCAGCGGCCGCAGCACCACGCGCTCGACCGTCCAGGCAAGCGCGAACATCACGACGACGGTGAGCGCGAGCGCCACGAAGGCCGGGATGCCGGTCGCGTGCAGGCCCACGAGCGTGAGCGCGGCGAACACCACCATGATGCCCTGCGCGAAATTGAACACGCCCGACGCCTTGAAGATCAGCACGAAGCCGAGCGCGATCAGCGCATAGAGCATGCCGCCGACCAGGCCTTCCCACAGCGTCTGGATCAGGAGGTCAGGCGCGCCCCCCATCTGCAGGAACGGATCAATGAATATCTTGTACAGCAGGTCCACGGTCCGTCCTCAATGCGCCACGCCGAGATAGGCGTCGATCACCGCCTGGTTGCTCTTGACCTCGTCGGGGGTGCCGTCGGCGATCTTCTGGCCGTAATCGAGCACCACGACGCGATCCGACAGATCCATGACCACGCCCATGTCGTGCTCGATGAGCGCGATCGTGGTGCCGTAATGCTGGTTCACGTCGAGAATGAAGCGCGACATGTCTTCCTTCTCTTCGAGATTCATGCCGGCCATCGGCTCGTCGAGCAGCAGCAGTTCCGGCTCCATGGCCAGCGCGCGCGCCAGCTCGACGCGCTTCTGCAGACCGTAGGGCAGCCGGCCGACCTGCACCTTGCGGATGTGCTCGATATGCAGGAAGTCGATGATCTCCTCGGCGCGGCGGCGGTGCTCGACCTCCTCCTGCATCGCCGGCCCGAAGCGCAGCATCTGCCAGAACAGCCCGCGATGCATGCGCAGCGTGCGGCCGGCCATGATATTGTCGAGCGCGGTCATGCCGCGGAACAGCGCCACGTTCTGGAACGTGCGCGCGATGCCGCCGCGCGCGGCGTCGTAGGGACGCATCTTGTTGCGGGTCGCGCCCTTGAACGTGATCTTGCCCTGCTGCGGCGTATAGAAGCCGTTGATCACGTTCAGCATCGAGGTCTTGCCGGCGCCGTTCGGTCCGATGATGGCGCGGATTTCGCCCTTGCGAATGTCGAAGGAGACATCGCGGATCGCGCGCACGCCGCCGAACGACAGCGACACATTCTCGACCGAAAGCAGGACTTCGCCGGCGGCGATGTCGCTCTGGCTCGGGGCCCTCATGCCGCTTTCTCCATGGCCGCCTTCTGGTAGGGCACCGGCGTCATGTCCCTGATCTTGACGCGCGCGGCGATGACGCCCTTGCGCCCGTCCTCGAAGGTCACCTCGGTGGAGATGTCTGCTTCTGTCGAGCCGTCATAGAGCGCGGTGACCAGCGGCTGATAGCGTTCGGCGATGAAGCCGCGGCGCACCTTCTGCGTGCGCGTCAGCTCGCCGTCGTCGGCATCGAGTTCCTTGTGCAGGATGAGGAAGCGCTTGATCTGCGCGCCGGCCATCGCACCTTCCTCGACGAGCGAGCGGTTCACCTCGTCGACGTGCTTCTCGATCATGGCATAGACCAGCGGGTGGCCGGCCAGTTCCTGATACGAGGCATAGACCACGTTGTTGCGCTCCGCCCACGAGCCGACCGCGACCAAGTCGATATTGAGCATCACCGCGACATAGTCGCGCTTGTCGCCATAGGCGACCGCTTCCTTGATATTGGGATAGAATTTCAGCTTGTTCTCGATGTATTTCGGCGCAAACAGCGTGCCGTCGGTGAGGTGGCCGACATCCTTGGCGCGGTCGATGATTTTCAGATGGCCGGTCCTGGCGTCGAAGAAGCCGGCATCGCCGGTGCGCACCCAGCCGTCCGGCGTCTTGGCCTCGGCCGTCTTCTCGGGGTCCTTGTAATAGCCGACGAACACGCCCGGCGACTTGAACAGCACTTCGCCGCTGTCGTCGATCTTGACCTCGACATCGATATTGGGCTTGCCGACAGTGTCGGCGTAGATTTCGCCGTCCGGCTGGGCAGTGATGTAAACCGATGCCTCGGTCTGCCCGTAGAGCTGCTTCAGGTTGATGCCGAGCGCGCGATAGAAGCGGAAGATTTCCGGACCGATCGCCTCGCCGGCGGTGTAGCCGACGCGCACGCGCGACAGGCCGTAGCGGTTCTTGAGCGGGCCATAGACCAGGATTTCGCCGAGCCAATAGATCAGACGCGCATGGAGCGGCACCTTCTCCTTGTTGAGGATTTTCTCACCCCATTTGCGGGCGAAGCCGATGAAGAAATGGAACATGCGGCGCTTGAGCGTGCCGGCATCTTCCATGCGCACCATGGTCAGCGTCAGCAGGTTCTCGTAGATGCGCGGCGGGGCGAAGGCATAGGTAGTGCCGACCTCGCGGCGATCCTCGACGACGGTCTCCCCCGATTCCGGGCAATTGACGCAGAAGCCGGCGACGTAGGACTGCGCATAGGAGAAGATGTGGTCGCCGACCCAGGCCAGCGGCAGATAGGCGATCACCTCTTCGTCTTCGCCGAGATCGTCGAACAGGTTGCCGTTGCGCGCGGAGATCAGGACGTTGTCCTGCGTCAGCATCACGCCCTTGGGCCGGCCGGTGGTGCCGGAAGTGTAAAGGATGATGGCGAGGTCGCCGCCCCTGCCGTCGGCGACCGACTTCTCCCATTGCGCAAGCGCCGCCGGATCGGCGAGCTTCTCGCGGCCCTTCTGCTGGACGTCGTCGATCCAGGTCAGGCGCGAATGATCGTAGTCGCGAAGCCCGCGCGGCTCGTCATAGATGACGTGCTTGAGACGCGGCAGGCGGTCCGACACCGAAATGATCTTGTCGACCTGCTCCTGGTTCTCCGTCACCGCGACGGTGACTTCGGCGTGCTCGAGCACGAAGGCCATCTCTTCGGCCACCGAATCCGCATAAAGCGGCACCGGCACCGCGCCGAGCGACTGGGCCGCGCACATCGCCCAGTACAGGCGCGGCTTATTGGCGCCGATAATCGCGATCTTGTCGTCGCGCTTGACGCCGATCTCGGCGAGGCCGACGGCGAACGCGCGCACCTCGTCGAGGACCTGCACCCAGGTCCAGGTCTGCCAGATGCCGAGGTCCTTGTGACGCAAGGCAGGCTTGTGGCCACGGGCCTGCGCGTTGTGGACCAGCAGCTTCGGAAATGTATTTGCCTCGGCGGGGGCATGACTTGCCACGGCGCCGTCCTCCCTCATGCTCATTGCGCGTTGATCGCGCATTTTTTTCGTTGGCGCCGCCCCGAAACGGCCAATCCCCGGGAAACAGTCTTATACCTTAAATCGCAGCAAAAAAATGCCGGGACAAGACGAGACTTGACAGACGGAATGCCGCCCTGTTCGCTAGGTGTGCCGGTCTGTTTGCGCGCCTGCAGCCGATGCGCGCCAAACGCCTCCACCTTTCGCGACAGCCGGCCGACCAAACCAACGACACAGCCGACAGCGACAAAATGCCGTCCCGTATTTGACGGCGCGGCGCCGACCGCCGCATATCCGCAGCCGGCGGCATTAACCATCCCGCTCAGTCACCGAATTCGCGCAACTGGTCCATGTTGAGGACGGTGAGGCCGTTGCGTTCCACGCGCAGCAGACCCATGCCTTCAAGTGCTTTCAGGCTCTTGTTGGTCACTGGGCGCGACAGGCCCGACAGCAGGCCAAGTTCCTCCTGGCTGATTTCGAGATGGCGCCCGCCGTCCGGATAGAGGACCGGATTGAACAGCCAGGCGATGTTGCGGGCCAGACGCGCGGTGGCATTGAGCGTGCGGTCGTATTCCACGAGGGCGATGAACTGGCCGAGCCGCTCGTTGAACTGCCGCACCAGAAAGCCGTTGAAAGCGGCGCTGTGCTCGAACAGCCAGAAAAAAGTTCCCCTGTTCATGAAGGCGAGCCGGGTGTCGCGCAGCGCCACGAGGTCGTAATGCCGCGGCTCGTCCTTTAATAGCGACCCCTCCCCGAACCAGCCGCCTTCGCGCAGCCCCGCAAGCGTGACGGTCTTGCCGGTCCGCGAGGTGGTGCTGAGCTTGATCAGGCCGCTCGACAGGCCGGTCCAGAAATCCAGGCGGTCGCCGCGATGACAGATATAGTCGCCCTGCGAGTAGGCCTTTTCGGCGATGCCGCGGCGCGCCCGCTCGAATTCGTCTGCATTGAGGCTGCGCGACCAGAACGCGATACGGCGCAAATACTCGGGCGAAATCAAGGGGCCGGTCCCGGCAGAGGGCTGTCAGTGAAAAGCAGTGGTCATTATGGCCGTGCCAGTGCCCAATTCTCAAGCAATTGTCGCCGGCCCGGCCGTTCAGACCGAACAATATAACCCGCGCGCTATTCGGCCGCCTTGAGCACAGGCGGGGTCGGACTGCGGAATTGCTCACGCAGCGCTGCCTCGTCGGCTTTGGCGGCGGCCAGATGGCGGGCCTTCACGTAGCCGAAGCCGCGAATTTTTTCCGGGATCGCGGCCAGCGCCACCGCCACCGCATGGCGTTCGGGGGTCAGGCCCTCGGCGATCTCCTCGAGCAGCCGTTCATAATCGCGGATCAGACGCCGCTCGGTCCGCCGTTCGGCCGAATGGCCGAACGGATCGAGCGGGGTGCCGCGCAGGAACCGGAGCCGCTTGAGCACGCCGAACGCCGTGAACACCCACGGCCCGAACGACATTTTCCGCGGCAGGCCGGTTTCCTTGTCGCGGCGCGCCAGAAGCGGCGGCGCAAGATGGAATTCGAAGCGCAGATTGTCGCCCTCGAAGGTCGTTGCGACCTGTTTGCGGAACGTGCCGTCGGTATAGAGCCGTGCGACCTCGTATTCGTCCTTGTAGGCCATCAGTTTGAACAGGTAGCGCGCAGCCGCTTCCGCAAGGCCGGTCTCGCCGGGTACCGTGGCGGCCTCCGCCTTACGCACGCGCTCGACCAGCCGGCGATAGCGCGCGGCATAGCGGCGGCTCTGGTAGCCTGCGAGGAAAGCCTCCCGACGCGCGATGATCTCGTCGAGCGACCGGGAGAGGCGGCGGTTTTCGTTGTCGTCCTGCACGGCCGGCGCGATCAGCGCCTCGATCGCCGCGGCATCGAGCGCGGCGCGGCGGCCCCAGCGGAAAGCGGCCTGGTTCATGGCGACCGCCTCGCCGTTCAGCTCGATGGCCTGCTCGATCGCTTCCGCCGACAGCGGCAGCGCGCCTTTCTGGTACGCATAACCGACAAGGAAAATATTGGCGGCAATCGAATTGCCAAGCAAAGCGGTCGCAAGCCGGCCGGCATCGACGAACGAAACATTGTCGCGCCCGGCCGCGGTCAGAAGCGCGCGCTTGAGCCGTTCGGTCGGCAGCGAGAAATCGGCATTGCGGGTGAAATCGCCCGGCAGGAACTCGGCCAGATTGGCGACGACCTGCGTCGTCCCGTGCTTGACGGTGGCGAGCACCTTCTTGTTGGCGGCCACCACGATGTCACCGCCGAGCACGAGATCGCAACCGCCCGCCGCCATGCGGATGGCGTGGATGTCCTCCGGCTGGTTGGCGATGCGGATATGGCTGTAGACCGCCCCGCCCTTCTGCGCGAGGCCGGCCATGTCGATGATGCCGACGCCCTTGCCCTCCAGGTGCGCCGCCATGCCGAGCACGCCGCCGATGGTCACGATGCCGGTGCCGCCGACGCCGGTGACGATGATGCCGTAGGGCGCGCCGATCGACGGCAGCGCCGGATCGGGCAGCGGCGGCATGTCACCCCCCTCCGCGACGCCCTTGCCGCGCTTCTGCCGCGCGCCGTGCACCGTCACGAACGAGGGACAGAAGCCCTTCACGCACGAATAGTCCTTGTTGCAGCTCGACTGGTCGATGGTGCGCTTGCGGCCCCATTCGGTCTGCAAGGGCTGCACCGACACGCAGTTCGACTTTACGCCGCAATCCCCACATCCTTCGCAGACCAGCTCGTTGATGATGATGCGCTTGTCGGGATCCGGATAAAGCCCGCGCTTGCGGCGGCGGCGCTTCTCGGCGGCGCAGGTCTGGTCGTAGATCAGCACGGTCGCGCCCGGGATCGCGGCGAGCTCCTTCTGCACGGCGATGAGATCGTCGCGGTGATGCACGCTGAGCCCGCGCGGCCAGTCGGTGTCCTTCGGATATTTCCACGGCTCGTCGGTGACCACGACGACGCGCCGCACGCCTTCCGCCGCGACCTGACGGGCGATCTGCGGCACGGTGAGGCCGCCGTCGTTCGACTGTCCACCAGTCATCGCCACGGCGTCGTTGAACAGCACCTTGTAGGTGATGTTGACGCCGGAGGCGACGGCGGCGCGGATCGCTAGATAGCCGGAATGGTTGTAGGTGCCGTCGCCGAGATTCTGGAACACGTGCGCGCGCCTGGAGAACGGCGCTTCGCCGACCCAGTTCGCGCCTTCTCCGCCCATCTGCGTGAAGCCGAGCGTGGAGCGGTCCATCCATTGCGCCATGTAATGGCAGCCGATGCCGGCATAGGCGCGCATGCCTTCGGGCACGACGGTCGACGAATTGTGCGGGCAGCCCGAGCAGAAATAGGGCGTGCGCTGGGCGACGTCCTGGATTTCGCGCAGCGCATGCTGCGCCTGTTTCAGGCGCGAGACGCGCGTGGCGATCGCATCGTCATGGCGGCGCGCCAGCAGGCGATCACCGATCGCGATCGCGACCTCGTTGGGATCGAGCGCCCCCTTGACCGGGAACAGCCATTCGCCGCGCTCGTCCTTCTTGCCGATGCAGACCGGCTGGTTGGCGGTGCCGTACAATTCCTCGCGCACCTGGACTTCAATCAGCGAGCGCTTTTCCTCGACCACGATGATCAGGTCGAGACCGTTGGCGAAATCCATCAATTCCTGGCGGGAGATCGGCCACGGACATCCGATCTTGAACAGGCGAAGGCCGAGATCGTTGCAGCGCACCTCGTCGATGCCGAGTTCGTCGAACGCCTGACGAACGTCGAGATAGGCCTTGCCGGTCGTGATGATGCCGATCTTCGCGTCCGGTCCGCCCGACGTGATCATCCGGTTGAGCCTGTTGGCGCGGATGAAGGCGAGCATGGCGTCGCGCTTGTGGTCGTAGAGGCGCGCCTCCTGCCCGAGAATGGTGTCGTGCAGGCGGATGTTCAGCCCGCCTTCGGGCATGACAAAGTCCGAAGGCGTCACGATCTGCACACGGTCAAGACGCCCGTCGATGACGGCGGTCGATTCCACCGTCTCGTGCATGCACTTGAGCGCTGCCCAGGTGCCGCAGAAGCGCGACATCGCAAGACCGTAGAGGCCGTAATCGACGATCTCCTGCACGCCGGCCGGATTGAGGATCGGGATCATCACGTCGACGAAGTGATATTCGGACTGATGCGCGGTCGTCGACGACTCCGCGGTATGATCGTCGCCCATCAACGCGAGCACGCCGCCATGTTTCGAGGTGCCGGCGAGATTGGCATGGCGGAAGACGTCGCCGGTGCGGTCGACGCCGGGGCCCTTGCCGTACCAGATGCCGAACACGCCATCGAAGCGGCCCTCGCCACGCAGCTCCGCCTGCTGGCTCCCCCACAGAGCGGTCGCGGCCAGGTCCTCGTTGATGCCGGCCTGGAACTTGATGTCGGCTGCGGCCAGTTGCCGCGCCGCCCGCACGAACTGCTGGTCGAGCCCACCGAGCGGGGAGCCGCGATAGCCGGTGACATAACCTGCGGTGTTGAGGCCGGCGCGGCGGTCACGCTCCTTCTGTATCAGGCACAGGCGAATGATGGCCTGATAGCCGGTCACGAAGACCGGGCTCTGAGCGAGATCGTATTTGTCGTCGAGACTGACCGGCCGCAGAGTCATCGTAAGTCTCCAGGCCCCCAATATGCGTCACCGAACAATGTGCGTTACCGAAGGCACCCGCGCCAGAGGCGGATTGTGCATAACGGCCAAAGGCTTCACAAATATGTCAGTAATGCTGACACTTTACTTCCGACGGGTCAATTTCCTTTTGGCCCCGGGCGAGAGAAGGAAATTACGAGCGGCAGGAGACGCGCGAAATTTGGCGCACCGCAATAAGTTCCGCGGCTGCAAGCAGAGCCGCGTGCCGCGCCGGTGACAGCGGCAACTGAAGTGACGGCGACCGCGACAATCAGGCTGCGAGAATGTCGCGCAGGAAACTATCGGTCTGCATGCGCAACGCCTGCGCATCCTGGCCGAGCGACGTCACCTTGGCACGGATGTCGCCCGAAGCTTCGCCGACCTGCGCGAAGGTCTTGTGCAGGGCCTGAAGTTCCGCGGAGACCTGCACGGCGCTGTCGGACGCGCGATTCGTGTTTTGCGAGATTTCAGTGATGGCGAGCTTCTGGCTGTCGATCGCGGCGGCAACCTCACCGGCGACGGTGTCCATCATGCGCATCGTCTGCTGAACCGCACCGATGACCTCCGCGGCCTGTCGGGTGGTCTCCTGCACATGCGCGATCTGATCGCCTGTGGCCTTGCTGGTCTGGTCGGCGAGCGTCTTGACTTCGGACGCGACCACGGAAAATCCGCGGCCGGCCTCACCCGCCCGCGCCGCCTCGATCGTGGCGTTCAGTGCCAGAAGATTGGTCTGCGCGGCAATGTCGCGGATCAGGTCTACGATCTCGCCGATCTTGTCGGTGGCTTCCGTCAGCGACGCGATGACCTTGCCGGACGAATCCACTTTCACCACCGCCTCGGAGGCGGCCTGGTGCGACTGGCCGGAGCGGTCGGCGATCTCACCGGAGGTCGCGGCCATTTCCTCGGCGGCAGCGGCGACCGAGCCGATGCTGCCGGTGGCGCTGTCGGATTCGCCGACGACGCGATCTGCGCGCTTGCTGGTTTCGTTGGCGAGCGAGAGCATGCGCTCGGCGGACTGCTCCACGATCGACACGGTGCCGAACACGCGCTCGACGATGCCGGCGACCTGGTTCTTGAACCGCGAGGCGACGTCTTCCATCAGCCGGCGCCGCTCGTCTGCCGTGATCTTCTCGTTCTCGCGGCCCTGCATTTCGAGCCGGCGCATTTCCACGGCGTTCGCGCGGAACACGTCGAGCGCGGCAGCCATGCGGCCGATCTCGTCCTTGCGACCGCCATCGGTCACCTCGACTGCGAGATCGCCGGCGGCCAGACGCCGCATCGCGCCTTCGAGCCGCAGCAGCAGCCGTGTGATCATCAGCGCGGAGACGAGCGCAAGCGCCGCTCCGGCCAGGACGCCGAGCGCGATGAAAAGAAGGCTCAGGTCCATGGCGCGCGAAATCGACGCCTCGACATCGGCGCGCATCGCGCCCGCATCCTGCAGTGCCAGCGTCACGAGCCCGTCGAGATTGTTGCGGATCGCGACCTCGATCCTGGCGAGCGCGAAGGACGCCGGCACGCTGATCGCCGGACTCGCGCCGAGCAGGACCAGCGCCTTCTCGCGCCAGTTGGCGACGTCGGCCTTCAAGGCCTGCAGCTTCTCGCCCGGCTCGGCAGAGGTGACGGCCTCGCCGAGCCGGGCGAGATGGGTCTCCAGCGCCTTGATCTGCGATTCGAACGCCGCGATCGCCTCTTTCGACTCTTGCGGACGCGTCAGTTCGAGGAAATTCGCAAGATAGGCCTGCACGTCGCGATAAGCCGACCAGGCCGCGCGCGCATTGTCGACGCCGGCAATGGGCTTGGTCGCGACGAAGGAGATTTCTCGCCGAGATGCTTCAAGCTGGACAGCGTCATCAGGCTTTGCGCGGCGCCAACGGCCACGACCACGGCAAAAGCCAGCATCAATCGTTGCAGCGTCGACATTCGACAATCCTTCAATTCGGAAGTACAGGCAGCGACACGATCTGCTTGGTTCCGGTCAATGTCTTCATGAACTCGACCAGATCGGCGATCTCCTGCGCCGTCAGCGACAGGGGCTTCATCTTTCCGACAAGGAGGGGCGCTCGATACCGCCCGCGGCATAGTGGATCATCACGCTTTCGATATCCGCAATCGAGCCGTTATGCATGTACGGCGCGCGCTGGGTGATGTCGCGCAGGCTCGGCGTCTTGAACGAATGCCGGGCCTTCGGGTTTGCGGGCGCGAGCTTGCCGCGGCCGATATCCGTGGTGTCGAGACCGATGTCATGGAGCTTGTTGTCGGTGAAATTCCACCCGCTGCGACAGGAGGCGCAATTGCCCTTGCCGTTGAAGACCGCAAACCCCCGCTTGGCGGAATCGGAGATCGCCTTCTCATCACCTTCGATCCAGGTATCGAACGGCGAGAAACTGGACACGACCGTGCGCTCGAAGGTCGCGATCGCGCGTACGATGTTCTCGCCGGTGACCCCGCTTCCGGGAAAGGCGATGTCGAACCATTTCCGGTATTCGGGAATGCCGTTCAGGCGCCTGGCCGCTTCGCCGAGCGGGAGATTCATTTCGACATCGGCCTCGATCGGCCCCTTGGCCTGTTCTTCCAGCGTCGGGGCGCGGCCATCCCAGAAATAATGCTTATCGCCCCAGGCCTGATTGAGGATGGTCGGGGCATTGCGTGCAGCATGGTATTTTGCGAACCGATCGCGCCCTTCAGCGGCACCTCCCATCCGAAGGACGGGTTGTGGCAGCTCGCGCAGTTCATGTTCTGGTGACCGGACAGGCGCGGATCGAAATAGAGCGCCTTTCCGAGCGCCGCCTTCTCCGGCGTATAGGGATTGTCTTTCGGAAACGGGATATCGGCCGGACGGCGATACTGTTTCTTCAGTTCCGCGATGTCGGAAGCGGATGCAGGAAGCGCGGCAGCGGCCGACAAAAAAAGCGCCTGAAGCGCAGAGAACAGCGCCAGGCGAAATTCAGGAGCAGGCCTGCAGCGGGCTTTCGAGTCAGGGATGGGCACTGTCGCTCAAAAAGACAGAGTTTTCTTGTGAATCGGTTAACTACGGTCAGCGCGGAGAGCCGGAAGCCCGCGGCCGCGATCACAAATTGCTTATCGATTTCATTTATGCGGCCGCAAAATTTGCGCGCCGCAGACGCGCTTCAGGCAGGCGCCATGCGATAGCCGCCGCCGCGCACGCGCAGCAGCAGCCAGCCCGCGATTGCGAGGTTGAGCATGTTCCAAAGGATGCCGTGGACGAATGCCGCGGCATATGAGCCGGTGACATCAAAAATCAGGCCCGACATCCAGCCGCCGAGCGCCATGCCGATCACGGTCGCGAAAATGACGACGCCGACGCGCATGCCGGCTTCGCGCGGGGGAAAGAATTCGCGCACGATCAGCGCATAGCTCGGCACGATGCCGCCCTGGAACAGGCCGAACAAAGCGGAGATGATGTAGAGCGACATCAGGCCGTCGAACAGCAGATAGAGCGCGAGCGCCACCATCTGCATGAACGAGCCGATCAATAGCGTGCCGAGCCCACCGATGCGGTCGGCGATGAAGCCCGAGGCGATCCGGCTGACGATCCCCGACGCGAGCATGATCGACAGCATCTCGGCGCCGCGCGCGACGCCATAACCGAGGTCGCCGCAATAGGCGACGATATGGACCTGCGGCATCGCCATCGCGACGCAACAGGCGATGCCGGCCACGCACAGCAAAGCCTGCAGCGCGCGCGGCGACAGACCGATGCGCGCGAACGAACCGGCCGGCGCCGCCGATTGCGCGACATGGTCGTGGCCCGGCTGCCGGCGCAGCAGCAGCAACGACAGCGGCACCAGCATCACCACGCAGACCACGCCGATGCCGAAATGGGTCAGGCGCCAGCCCGACGTCGAGACGAAATATTGCAGGAGCGGCGGCCAGATCGCGCCGGCGAGATAATTGCCGGAGGCCGCGACCGCGACCGCAATCCCGCGCCGGCGCAGGAACCAGTGCGAGACGTCCGCTACCACCGGACCAAACCCGGCGGCGGCGCCCATCCCGACCAGAAAATGCGCGGCAACGAAGAACCACAGGTTCGGCGACAGCCCGGCCGCGGCATAGCCGAGACCAAGCGCGCACGCCCCGCAGATGACCGGCAAGGTGATGCCGAACCGGTCGGCGAGCCGGCCCATGACGACATTGCCGAGACCGAAACCCATCATGGCGGAGGTGAAAGGCAGCGATGCGTCGGCGCGGGTGACGCCGAACTCGGCCTGCACCGCCGGCAGCACGACCACCACCGACCACATGCCCACGCTGCCGACCGCGCCGACGAGGGCGCTGACCGCAAGCCGCATCCACGAGGCCGCAGAATCGAGGTGATCCTGCGAATAAGAATCCGTCCCGGCATTCATCGGCAGCATCCTAGAGGAGTGTGGAGGACGGCGATAACAATCTTTGCGAATGGCAGGAATAAGCGCCCGACATGCATCGCCCGCCGGCCGGGGCGCAGCACCCGGCCCCGGCTCGGCGCTCAGCGCCCGACAAGATACGCCAGGGCACCCAAGGCGAGCGGAAAGAGCCAGAGCGCGAGCAGCCCGTTGCCGCCCGGCTGCACGATCGATTCGGCCGGATTTTCCGGATTGTAATGCACCGCGACCGCGCTGCCCGGCGCATAGCGCGCGGCGGCCTTGTCGGCGAACGCCTCGCTGAAGGAGCCGACCTGGCCGGTGCCGACCCGGTCGCCGGTATAACGGACGCCCGCAACCTCATAACTATAGACGACGTCGAGGCGATAGCGGGTCTTCCATCGGATGCGGCTGTTGCCGGTTTTGCGCACCTCGTAGGCGCGCACCCCCGCTGATTCGATGCGGCCCGGCACCGTCGGCCAGCGCCGCGTGGCGCGCGCCTGTTTGTGCACGGCATAGACGATGAGCAAAGCGAACGCAGCGAAGGCGAGCAGCGCGGTGACCAGCGGGGCGCGGTCCGGATTGCCGACCACCGCGCGCATCCATCCGGCGAGCTTGGGGAAACCGACCGCGGCGCCGACGATGAGCGCCACCAGAACCAGGACAACGACCGCGATGCCCTTCCACAGAGTGGACGGCAATTCGCGCTCGAGCATCGACTGTTCGCGCCGGTTGGGATTGTAATAGACGGTCACGTTCCGGCCGACCGGATAGCGCGCGAGCGTCTGTTCGATCTCGAAATCGCCGAGGTCTTCGCCGATACTCACGCGGTTGCCGCGATATTGTCGGCCGGCAACCGTATAGTCGTATTCGACCCTGGCGAAGTTGCGCAGCTCGGTGTCGCTGGTATCGACGCCGCCGGTCTTGACCGCGCGCGACTCGGTCGCAGACGTCACGATGCGTCCGGGCACGCTCGACCACGAACGCACCTGCAGCACCTCGATGTATTTGTAGACCGCGGCGAAAACGAGCAGCGCCGGAAACGCGCCTGCGAACAGATAGACGTACCAGATATCCTTCACCCGCCACCCCTTGCGCCGATGGCGCGCCGCTTCAGGCGGCGACATACAATAGCATCCCGAAGCTTTGGTCGCCCGCGCCGGCAAAAGGTTCAAGCGCGAAGGCTTGCGGCAAAAACTTGCAACGAAAGTTCATGGCCGCACACGACGCGCGGATGGCCGGGTCAGTCCGCCCTGTCCCAGCGCCAGAAGTCGCCGCCTTCCTCGCGCATGAAGCGCGCCAGCACCATCTTGTGGACCTCGGAAGCGCCGTCGACGAGGCGCGCCGCGCGCGCCCAGCGATAGATCCATTGCAGCACGGTATCCTTCGAATAGCCGCGCGCGCCGTTGAGCTGGATCGCAACGTCGGCGGCCAGATGCAGGGTGTCGGCGACATGGATCTTGGCCATCGACACTTCCTTGCGGGCGCGGGCGCCCTGATCGAACTTCCAGGCGGCGTGCATGGTAAGCAGGCGGCCGATCTGGATCTGGTGGGCGACCTCGCCGAGCTTGATCTGCACGCTCTCGCGGTCGGCAAGCCTGATGCCGAAGCCTTCGCGCTCCTTCACATAATCCTGCGCGATCTCCATGCAGCGCTTGGCGAGGCCGAGCCAGCGCATGCAATGCGTCAGCCGCGCCGGCCCGAGCCGGATCTGGGTGATCCGCAGTCCGTCGCCGACATCGAGCAGAAGGTTCTCGTCGGGGATTTCCAGCCCGTCGAAGCTCAGTTCGCCGGTGCCGCCATGCTCCTCCGGACCGAGATTGCCGATGCGGCGTTCGAACGTCCAGCCCGGCTGGTCCTTGTGGAACATGAACGCGGACAGGCCCCTGCGCGCGTCGTCGGAGGTTCGCGCGATCAGGATGAAATGCGTGGCCTCGGCGGCGCCCGAGATGAACCATTTGCGCCCGGTCACGACCCATTTGCCGTTGCGGCGCTCGGCGCGCGTGCGGATCATGGACGGATCGGAGCCGCCGCCCGGATGCGGCTCGGTCATCACGAACGCCGAGCGCATCCGCCCCTCGACGACCGGACGCAGCCATTTCTCCTTCTGCGCGGGCGTGCCGACCTTGGCCAGCAGGTTCATGTTGCCGTCGTCGGGAGCGTGGCAGTTCATCGTGTTGGGGCCGAAAATCGAGCGGTTGGCTTCCTCGTAGATCACCGCCCAGGCCACCATCGGCAGCCCCATGCCGCCGAACTCCTTGGGCGCCTGTGGCGCCCACAGGCCCGCGGTCTTCGCCTTCGCGCGCACGGTTTCGAGCAGATCGAGGCGGATATTCTCGTAGACGTCGTAATTCTTCGGATCGGCCTCAAGCGGAATGACGTGCTCGTCGATGAAGGCGCGCGTGCGCCGGCGCAGATCGTCAAGCTCGGCTGGAATCGTGAAATCCATCGCGGCGTCCCTCAGCGCAACTGCACGACCTGCCCGCCATCGACCAGGACCGTCGCGCCGGTCATGAAACGACCCGCCTTAGAGGCGAGCAACAGAAGCGCGCCGTCGAGATCGCCGCTCTCGCCGAAGCGCCCCAGCGGGATGCCGCGCCGGATTTCCTCGCCCTTCTCGCTCCGAAGGAAGTCCTCGTTGATTTCGGTTATGAACCAACCGGGCGCGATCGCGTTGACGCGCACGCCGCGTGCGGCGAGTTCGACGGAGAGCGCCTTCGTCGCCTGCACGACGCCGGCCTTGGCCACCGCATAGGCGGCAATGCCCTTGCTCACGCCGAAGCCGACCACCGAGGCGATGTTGATGATGGCGCCGGGTTTTGCCGCCGCCACCATGCGGCGCGCGCCCTCCTGCGCCCAGAAGAAGACGGCGTCGAGATTGGTGGCGAGCACGCTGCGCCATATGTCCTCGCTCAGGTCGAGCACGCGGTCGGTATGGGCGATGCCGGCATTGTTGACGAGAACGCTGACCGTGCCGAACGCCTTCTCCGCCGCGTCGAACGCCCGTTCCATAGCGCGCCGGTCGAGCACGTCGGCCTCCACGGCCATCGCCTGTCCGCCCGCCGCCGCGATCTTGTCCTTGAGCGCATCCAGGCGCTCGGCGCGCCGCGCGACCAGCACCACGCGCGCGCCGTTGGCCGCCAGCACTTCGGCGAAGCGCAGCCCGAGCCCGCTCGACGCTCCCGTCACGAGGGCGACCTCGCCTTTCATGTCGAACACGTCCGCTGCCTTCATGGCGCGCTCCATCCCTGCAATTCCTCTTCTGCCGTTTCGCGGCCCTGTCTTAGGGCGCGGCGACGCGCTTGTCACCCGCCATAGAGCGCGTGCGGCAGCGCCGTCGCAAGCGCCGGCACGAACCAAAGGATCACGAGGCAAAGAAGCTGGATGATAACGAACGGGATGATGCCGACATAGATATGCGCCGTCGTGATCTCCGGCGGCGCGACCCCGCGCAGATAGAACAAGGTCGGCCCGAGCGGCGGATGCATGTAGGAGGTCTGCAGGTTGACCGCCATCATGACGCCGAGCCAGACCGGATCGACGCCGGGCATCGCCAGCAGCGCGGGCGCCACGATCGGCACCACCACGAAAATGATCTCGAAAGCGTCCATGACGAAGCCGAGCAGGAACATGCCGACCATCACGATCAGGATCGCGCCGGCCGCCCCGCCCGGAAGCTGGCCGAGGCCGCGATGCACGAGATCGTCGCCGCCGAAACCGCGGAAGACGAGGCTGAACAGCGTGGCGCCGATCAGGATTACGAAAATCATCGTCGTGATCTGAGCGGTTTTGTCGATCACCGGGCGCATGATCTCGCGGAGCGCCGTCCGCCGCGCCGCCAGCAATGTCGCGCCGACCGCGCCGATGGAGGCGGCTTCGGTCGGCGTCGCGATGCCGGCAAGAATCGATCCGAGAACGGCCATGATAAGCGCGAGCGGCGCGACCAGCGCCACGCTCAGCCGGCGCAAAAGAGCAAGGCCGCGCGGCGCATCGGGCTCGCGCGCGATCGCCGGCGAGGCCTGCGGCCAGAACACGGCGACCGCGATCAGGAACAGGATATAGAGGGCAACGAGCGAAAAGCCCGGCACGATCGCGCCCGCGAACAGGTCGGCGACCGACACGGTCTGCGGCGCGAAGATGCCCTTGCCCAGTTGCGCCGCCTGATAGGCATTGGAGAGCTGGTCGCCGAGCAGCACGAGCACGGTCGCCGGCGGGAAAATCTGCGCGAGCGTCGCGGTCGCCGCCACGGTGCCGGCGGCCAGGCGCGGATCGTAGCCGAAGCGCAGCATCGCCGGCAGCACGATCAGGCCCATCGTCACCACCGTCGCGCCGACCACGCCCTTGGCCGCGGCCAGCAGCAGACCGACCAGCACGACCGAGATGCCGAGCCCGCCGCGCAGCGGACCGAACAGGCGGCCCATCGATTCCAGCAGGTCCTCGGCGACGCGCGAGCGTTCGAGCATCACGCCCATGAAGATGAAGAGCGGGATGGCGAGCAGCACGTCGTTGGTCATGACGCCGAACACGCGCTGCGGCAGCGCCGCCAGGAACGACAGTTCGAACAGCCCGAACGCGTGCCCGACGACCGCGAACGCAAGCGACACCCCGCCGAGCGTGAACGCCACCGGATAGCCGACGAGCAGCGCGGCGCACACCGCAACGACAAGCGCGATCGCGAGAAATTCGGCTCCAGTCATCGCCGCGGCGCGCCCCCGCGCAGGAGGACTGCGGCGCGGATCGCCTGGGAGACGCCCTGCAGCAGCAGCAGAACGCCGAACACGGGGATCAGCGTCTTGAGCAGGAAGACCAGCGGCAGGCCGCTGGTCTCGCGCGAGCGCTCAAGGATCGACCAGGAGCGCGCGACATAGGGCAGCGACAGGACGATCAGCGCCAGCGCGAACGGGATCAGCAGCAGGAGCGCGCCGGCACAATCGATCATCGCTTTGCGGCGCGGCGCGACGTCGGCATAGAAGATATCGACCCGTACATGACCGCCCTCGCGCAGGGTCCAGGCGGCCGCCAGCATGAACAGGCCAGCATGCGCATAGAGGATCGATTCGGACAGCCAGATCGAGCCGGTGCTCAGGGCATAGCGCAGCACAACCACCGCGAATTGCGTGACCACGATGGCAACCGCGAGCCAGGCGGACGTGCGTCCGATGGCGGCAGTCAGGCGGTCGATCCGGTCGGCGAGCGCGGTCATGCGGCGCTTTATGCCAGACTTGCGGGGCCCCCCGCCATATCCGCTATGATCGCACTATGAGCGATCACCAGCACGAACACGATTACGACCACTCGGAATTGTCCGAAACGGAATTGCGCGTGCGGGCGCTGGAATCGATCCTGACCGAGAAGGGCTATGTCGATCCGGCAGCGCTCGACGTCCTGATCGAGACCTACGAGAAGAAAGTCGGCCCGCGCAACGGTGCGCGCGTGGTCGCCAGGGCCTGGAGCAACCCGCAATTCAAGGCCTGGCTGATGCGCGACGCCAACGCCGCCATCGCCTCGGTCGGCTATGCCGGCCGGCAGGGCGAGCACATGACGGTGGTGGAGAATACGCCGGAGCGCCACAACATGGTCGTGTGCACGCTGTGCTCCTGCTATCCGTGGCCGGTGCTCGGCCTGCCGCCGGTCTGGTACAAGTCCGCGCCCTATCGCTCGCGGGCGGTGGTCGATCCGCGCGGCGTGCTGCGCGACTTCGGCGTCGCACTGCCGGCGCAGACGGAAATCCGCGTCTGGGATTCAACGTCCGAAGTGCGCTATCTCGTGCTGCCGATGCGGCCGGCCGGCACCGAGGGCTGGAGCGAGGAACAGCTCGCCGAGCTTGTGACGCGCGACAGCATGATCGGCACCGGTCTGCCGAAGAAGTCCGACGAGATCGCGCGATGAACGGCGTCCACGACATGGGCGGCATGCACGGCTTCGGTCCGGTCGTGCCCGAGCAGGACGAGCCGCCCTTCCATGCCGCCTGGGAACGGCGCGCCTTCGCGCTCACGCTTGCGATGGCGATGCCGGGCGGCTGGAATCTCGACATGTCGCGTTCGGCGCGCGAGAGCCTGCCGCCGGCCGAATACCTCGCCAGCAGCTATTACGAAATCTGGATCGCCGCGCTGGAAAAACTGATGCTCGAGCGCGGACTCATCACGCCCGACGAGGTGGCCGACGGCCGCGTGCTGCATCCGGCGAAAAAGGGTGCGCGCACGCTTTCGCCCGACGACGTCGCCAACGTTCTCTATCGCGGCGCGCCGACCGGGCGCGAGCCGTCGGCGCCGGCCAGATTTAGGATCGGCGACCGCGTGCGCACCAGGAACATGCATCCGGCAACGCATACGCGCCTGCCACGCTATGTGCGCGGCCATGTCGGCGAGATCGAGCTGACGCACGGCTGTCACGTGTTCGCCGATGCGCACGCAGCCGGACGCGGCGAGGAGCCGCAATGGCTCTACACCGTGCGGTTCGAGGGCCGCGAATTGTGGGGAGCGGGCAGCGATCCGCGCGTGAGCGTCTCGGTCGACGCCTGGGAATCGTATCTGGAGCCGGCCTGACATGACGCTCGATCCGCAGGCGGCGCGGCAGGCGGTGGACGCCGTTCCCGACGTGCCGCGCGACGCCGACGGTCCGGTCTTCCGCGAGCCCTGGGAGGCGCATGCTTTCGCCATCGCGCTCGCCCTGCACGAACGCGGCGTCTTCACCTGGGAGGAATGGACGCAGACGCTCGCCGCCGAAATCAGGCGTGCGCAGGCGGCCGGCGATCCGGACACCGGCACCACCTATTACCGGCACTGGCTCGCGGCGCTGGAACGGATCGTGGCCGAGAAAGGCGTCGCCGCCGCCGAGATGCAGGCGCGCTACCGGGACGCCTGGGAGCATGCCTGCGAGCGCACGCCGCACGGCAAGCCGATCGAGCTACGCCCCGGCGATTTCGGCAACTAACGTGTGCACGAGTTCGCCCGCCGGCATCGCGCGCGCCCGCGTCACGCCGCGCCCGGCCCACAGCGACAGGTAGCCGGCCTTGCCCTGCGCGCCGGCCGCAACGCGCATCGGGCGCGTCAGATCGTTCTGCTGGCGGAACGGCAGGATCGTGTCGGGCGGCACCCGGTCGATGAAATCGTTGCGCATGCCGCGCGCATGCCGGCCCGAGAAGACACGCGTGATCATGGTCGTGTCGTCGCGCGCCTCGAGGATCAGCCGCTTGTGCACGTCCGGCGTGCCGCATTCGGGGCAGGGCAGAAAGGCGGTGCCGAGCTGCGCGGCCACGGCGCCAAGCTGAAGCGTTTCGGCGATGTCGTTGCCGTCCATGATCCCGCCGGACGCGACGACGGGGATGTTTACCGCCGCCGCGATCTCACGCACGAGCGTGCGCATCGGCACCATCGCCTCGTCGAAGGACTTCAGGAAGGTGCCGCGATGCGCACCGGCCTCCTCGCCCTGCGCGACGATATAATCGACGCCGGCGTCCTCGAGCGCGCGCGCCTCGTCCACATGGGTGGCGGTACCGCCGGTCACGATGTCGGCCTTGCGCAGGCGTGCGAGCGCTTGCGCGTCGGGGATGCCGAACGTGAAGCTGAAATTGGCCGGCCGCGCCTCGATCACCGCGTCGAGCTGTTCGGCGAACGGACTTGCGGGCAAAGACGGCAGCACCGGCGACGGCAGGCCGAGCTCGTCGTGCACGGCGCGCATCACCGCGAGCATCGGCGCGGGATCGACCGACGACTGCGATGCGTAGCCGCCGGCAAAGAGATTGATGCCGAACGGCCTGTCCGTCAGCGCGCGGATGGTTTTGGCGGCCTGCAGGATTTGCTCCGGCGAGGCATAGGCCCCGCCCCACGCCCCGAGCCCGCCGACATTGGAGACTTCCGCCACCAGTTCCGGCGTGCCGGCGCCGCCGGCCATCGGCGAGAGCAGGACCGGATGCTCGATCCCGAGCGATTGCAGGAAAGCCCGTATCCTGTGGTGACCGCGCATGTGCCGCTCCCAAGCTTCATAAGGCTAGCGCGCAGGCGCATAAAGAAAATGCGTTTTCGCTGAAGGAAGCCTTCGGCGTGCGCGAACGGCGCCGATGGCGAGGCGTCAGACGAACATGCGTTCGCTCGCCATGTAGCCGGCGAGCAGCGCAAGCCCGAACACAAGCACGAGCGCGGCCGCCAGCACCTCAATGCCACGCACGACGAGCATGCCCCGGCCCGCGTGCGACGACGCAAGGCGGCGCGCCAGCGCCTTGGCTCCGACGGCGAGCGTGGCGATCGCCGCGACCGTGATCGCGGTGCCGAGCCCCATCAGGAAGGTCGCCGCGACGCCGGCCCAGAACAAGCCCTGCGCCAGCGCAAAGACGAGAACGAGGATCGCGCCCGAACACGGACGCAATCCGACCGCAACGATGGCCGAGAGGCCGCGCTGCCAGCCGCCGGGGCCGGCCAGCTCGGCCGGCTCCGGGCCGTGCGCGTGGCCGGCGTGATCGTCATGGTCGTGATGATGGGCATGGTCGTTACGATGCGCGTGCGCGCCGTGCGCATGATCGTGGTGGTGGCCATGATGATGATCATGATGGCCATCCGCAGGCGCACACCATACCGAGAGGAAAGCGCGCCCCTTCACCCACAAAAGCCGCGCGCCGATGGCTGCGATCAGAGCGTAGCTTATGATCTCGATATAGCGGACCGCGTCGTCCATCACCTTCGCCGTCGCCCCGAGCAGGGCCGCCGCGATGCCGACGATAAGGACGGCAACCAGCGCCTGCAGGAAGGCGGAGGCGAACGACAGCACGACGCCGCGCCGCCAGGTCTCTTCGTTGGCGACGAGATAGGACGAGATCACCGCCTTGCCGTGGCCGGGGCCGGCGGCGTGGAACACGCCGTAAAGGAACGAGATGCCGAACAGCGCATAGAGCGCGGTGCCGTCGGATTTGGCGGTGCGGATCGTGCGCGCCATGGCGCGATAGAACTCCGCCTGCTTGGCGAGAATCCAGCCGACGATACCGTCGGCCGGCGGCGGGGCCGCCGAGGGGCGCGGCGCACCGAAGGGAGCCACCTGCGCCAGCGCGGAATGCAACTCGGCGCACACGGCCAGCGCCGCGACCACGGCAAGACCGGTCAGGGCGGCCGCGCGCAGGCGCGCCGGCGGCCATGCGCTCATTGGCATTTCACCACGATCTTGTTGGCGAACTGCGCGCCGTAATTGCTGCTGTCGGGCGAATTGCTGAAGAACGCCTCGCCCAGCCGCTTGGCCTGCCCCATATTCACGTCGCCCGCCTTGGAGACAGCGAGCTTGCAGGAGGCGGGCGCGCCCGCGAGCCTGACCGGATCCTTGTCGTCGAGCCCGAAATCGATGAAATAGACCGGATCGTAGATTTCCATGTCGAACGCCGCCGCCTTCACCGGCTCTTTCAGCTTCAGCGTGAAATGCAGCGTCAGGATCGAGTCTTTGTATTCGAGCCAATAGTCGCTCGCGCCTTCGAACGCCAGCTTGTTGCCGTCGGCTTTGGCCTGCGTGAAATAGTCGTATTCCTTGAGCGTCGTGACATTGACCTCGGCGAGCGGCGCCAGCTCCTCGCGGGTGAAGGCGCCCTTCTCCTTCGCCTCAAGGCCCTGCGTGGCATAGGTCGAGAACATGTCGTCGAACGTCCAGGCATGGCGGATCGCCGTCACGTGGCCGTCCGGCCCGTAGACGATTTCGCTCTTGATGACGACGAAGACGTGCGGGTGCGCGAACGCGCTCGCGCAGGCGGCGAAAAGGACGGCCAGCGCGGCCGCCAAAGTGCGTTTGAAGGGCATGGTCATCCGGATCGGCAGACGGAAAGATCGCCTCGGCCGCCACGTTACCATGGAGTGCGGCGGAATGGAGGCGGTGCGTCAAAGTCCCGCCGCCCCGCCGTCGGCGCGCGGGTCATGCGCCCCCTCGAGCGTCCCGTCCGCATGCAGGACGACCGCGCCGGCATGGCCCATCGTGTCGGAATAAGGCTCGGCCAGAACCGCGACATCGTGGCCGGCCGACTGAAGCCAGTCGATGACCGTCCCGGCGAAACGCGGCTCGAGCCGCAGGTTCGTGTGCGTGGAGCCCCAGGTGCGGCCGAGCAGCCAGCGCGGGCGGTCGAGCGCCTCATCCAGCGGCTGGCGGAAGAAGACGTGACGCGCGAACACCGCCGCCTGGGTCTGCGGCTGGCCGTCGCCGCCCATCGTGCCGTAGGCCATCACCCGGCCGTCCTTAAGCACGGCGAGCGCGGGATTGAGCGTGTGGAACGGCAGGCGGCCGGGCGCGAGCGGATTGGCCGCCCCCCTGTCGAGCGAGAAGCTCGCGCCGCGGTTCTGCATCAGGAGGCCGGTGCGCGGCAACACGCAGCCCGAGCCGAACTCCCAGTAGATCGACTGGATGTAGGAGACGACGAGCCCGCCGGCGTCGGCCGCCCCCATCCAGACCGTGTCGCCCGCATCCGCCGAAGCCGGCCACGGCGCCGCGCGCCGGCGGTCTATTTTCAGCGCTTCGGCGGCGAGGAACGTTTCGTCGAGATAGCGATCGGGCGGCGCCTCGATCCGGCGCGGATCGGTGACCACGCGATCGCGCACGCGGAAGGCGCGCTTGGTGGATTCGACGATGCCGTGAACGAAATCGAAGCCCTCCGCCTCGCCGACCTTCAGCCGCCCGAACAAAGCGAGGACGATCAGCGACGCCAGCCCCTGCGTCGGCGGCGGCGCGTTATGGAGCGTGCCGGCGGCGAGACGCACCGACAGCGGCTCGGCGGTATAGGCGGCGTAGCGTTCGAGATCGGCGCGCGTCACCGGCGAACCGATGCGTTCGAGATCGGCGGCGAT